>Ga0255753_1000031_pt1 | contig 146002 bp, 148 predicted proteins | sample 041ome_10_FD_179953 | JGI IMG/M metagenome (GOLD analysis project Ga0255753, IMG submission 179953) | Coastal salt marsh microbial communities from the Groves Creek Marsh, Skidaway Island, Georgia - 041412US metaG (version 2) | ecosystem: Environmental > Aquatic > Marine > Intertidal zone >...
ATCATTTATGGTGCTGGCAAAGAGCCCGCTTCAATAACCATGCGCCACGATACAGTGTTTCATGCTACAGAACATGAGGCCTTTTTCTCGTCCATTATTGACATCAATGTCGATGGACAAAAAGAAAGTGTCGTTATTAAAGACCTGCAACGTCACCCTGCCAAACCCGTCATTATGCATGCGGATTTTCTCCGTGTTCGCGCCGATGTTGAACTGCACGTAAATGTTCCGTTGCATTTCATCAATGAAGAAAAATGTGTTGGCGTGAAATCGGAAAATGGCCAGATCAGTACTTCCATGTACGAGCTGGAAGTGGCCTGTTTACCGAAAAACCTGCCAGAATATATTGAAGTCGATATGCTGGATGTCCATGTAGGCGATATTCTTCATATATCTGATTTGAAACTTCCAGAAGGTGTGACCAGTATCGATCTGTCCCACGGTGAAGAAAACGACCATGCTGTGGTATCTGTCAACGAGATTCGTGAGCAGGTTGTTGAAGAAGATGTAGAAGCTGCGGCTGATGAAACTGCTACAGGTGATGTGCCTGCGGGCGACGAAGGCGGAGATGATTCTGCTGACGACGAAGACAGCAGCGATTAATATCTAAGCATTCATCTCCATGAGCGATGAAATCAAACTGATTGCTGGTCTGGGAAATCCAGGCCAGCAATACCGGTTTACCCGCCATAATGCCGGTGCCCTTTTCCTGGAATCCCTGTGCGATGACTACCATGGTGAACTGCGCCCTGAAAGTAAGTTTTTCGGCATGGCAGAACGGATCAGTGTCGACGGCAAGGATGTCAGATTACTTTTTCCCACCACCATGATGAATGCCAGTGGCCAGGCGGTTTCGGCCATGGCTCGTTATTTCGATATTGCTCCTGAAAACATCCTCATTGCCTACGATGAACTGGACCTGCCAGCAGGCACTGTTCGACTGAAAAGCAGTGGCGGGCATGGTGGCCATAATGGTGTGCGTGATGTGGCCAAGGCTCTGGGCACGAATGACTTCCATCGTCTGCGTATCGGTATTGGCCGACCCACGGGCAAGGGCATCGACTATGTCCTGGGCGAACCCTCGAAACAGGACGCCGATGCCATTCAGGACACCATTGATGAAGCCATCCGGCTCATGCCACTCCTGGTTGCCGGAAAAATACAGGACGCCATGCAAAAACTGCATACCCGGCCTGAAGATGTAGTTACTGACCAGAATAAGAAGGACGAAAGCGATGGGAATTAAATGCGGTATTGTCGGACTGCCTAATGTTGGCAAATCCACATTGTTCAATGCCCTGACCGAAGCAGGTATCGCAGCAGAAAATTTTCCTTTCTGCACCATCGAACCCAATGCAGGCATCGTCTCGATTCCCGACCCGCGCCTTGATGCGCTGACTGCGATTGTCCAGCCAAAAAATACACTGCCCACGACCATGGAATTTGTCGACATTGCAGGTTTGGTCGCCGGGGCCTCAAAAGGGGAAGGCCTGGGTAACCAGTTTCTGCACAATATCCGCGAAACCGATGCCATAGCCCATGTGGTGCGTTGTTTTGAAGATGACAACGTGGTGCATGTGTCGGCCAAAATAAATCCGCAAAGCGATATTGAAATCATCAACACCGAACTGGCTCTGGCTGACCTGGAAAGCGTGCAGAAGGCTCTGGATAAAGCGAAAAAGATGTCCAAAAGCGGCGACAAGGATCTGCAAAAACAGGCCGCCCTGCTGGAGAAAGTATTCGCGCAACTGGATTCAGGCCAACCCGTGCGCAGCATGGGACTGGATGCCGACCAGATGGCTAACATTTATTCCCTGCATCTGCTCACCGTCAAACCCACCATGTATATCGCCAACGTGGACGAGGAAGGTTTTGAAAACAATCCTCACCTGGACGTCGTCAGGAACATTGCAGAAGCAGAAGGCGCGGAGTTAGTTGTGGTTTGTAACAAGCTTGAAGCGGAAATTGCCGAACTGGATGCTGAAGAAAAAATGGAATTCCTGCAGGACATTGGCATGACTGAACCCGGCCTGGACCGCGTGATTCGTGCAGGTTATACCTTGCTGGGATTACAAACGTATTTCACCGCAGGTGAAAAGGAAGTCCGCGCCTGGACCGTCAAGAAAGGCGCCACTGCCCCACAGGCAGCCGCAGTCATACATACCGACTTCGAAAAAGGCTTTATCCGCGCCGAAGTGATTGGCTATGACGACTTCATCGCCTGTAAAGGAGAACAAGGCGCCAAGGATGCCGGAAAATGGCGCCTCGAAGGCAAGGAATACATTGTAAAAGACGGCGATGTCATCCATTTCCGCTTCAATGTGTAAGCAGATCGAATGTAGGCCGGAAGAGCGCAGCATCATCCGGCAAAGAAATTATACTGCTGCCAGATTCGCCGGATGACGGCTCTGCGAGCCTCTTCCGGCCTACAACAAGCAACTCCCTTGACAATATTGGTACGGAAACCGAAAATGCGCATCCTTTCGCTGCCCAAAGAATCTTATTTCTCTGGAGTAAGGGTTTCTAGTTTGCTGTAGATGTGAATTTTATTTTGGATTTTACTCGCAGGCGTATGTGTAATACGTCGAGACTAAAATCCAAAATTAAATTTGCAGATGCAGTAAAATAGGAAGCCGGAAAAGTTTCAAGGCTACGTAGCTCAGCTGGTTAGAGCACAGCATTCATAATGCTGGGGTCGGTGGTTCAAGTCCACCCGTAGCTACCAAACACAAAGGGGATTGGTGCTTACCAATCCCCTTTTCTTTTTTATATCACCCTGTTTTCCCCTCCGAAAAGTGGACTCCCTTCCCCCACCTGCTTTATGCTCCCCTACGTTCATCACCAGTCCAGCACTGGAATATAATAATAACAACAGGTGGCTTTCATGAAATCATTCAAACTGAAGCTGTGGTCTATATTTTTTTCCACGCTCATTCTTTCTTTTCAACCTGCTCGGGCCGCAACTATTGAAGGGATTGTTGTGGACCAGAACGGCAACCCTCTTACCAACATCCAGTTAGTCTACACACGCGCCTCGGGCGCTCGCGGTGCCAGTGCTGTCACGGTTTTCAGCGGCACAGATGGCCGCTTTCGCTTTCCCGATGATTATCCCGAACGCATCAATGCCAACACCGATATTGCTGCCCGTGGCTTGGGCTATCGACAGGTCGATCGCTTGGTAGAAGCCAATCGCCGCACCGCCAACCTGACCTACATCATGCAGCCTGTGACCAACCAGGTAGAGGTAGCACCCGCATCTGCCTGGTTAGCCAGAATTGAAGATCGGGCAGAACAAGCCGCCTTTATCATGAACTGCATTGACTGCCACCAGGTGCCGGCTTCCGAAGTACGGGACTATGCGGCCTTGATTGATGATCTGCATGCCAGTGATCCCGTGTTGGCGCGTCGGCAAAGCTGGGACTCTATCGTCAAGTACATGAACTTTCTTTCCGCCTGGGAATTCAGCCGTGGCGGTAGACCGGAAGGTGTTGAAATCGATGCTGAAGCTGTCTATGCCGTGGAAAACAGCGCTGATGTCGTTAATTTGCTGACCGGAATATTCAAAGACCGTCTGGACCATATCGAAGGCTACGATTGGGGCGCACCCATCATCACCACAGCGGATACAGCAATCTGGGATTATGAAGTCCCGGAGCCGAACGCTATCCGCGAAGCCGTCATGCTGGGTGACCCTGCCATGTTGCTTGCCGCCGATGTTGGTGCCAATCGTATTGTCGGTATTAATGTAAGAACCGGCAGACAGCAGGATTTTGAAGTGCCTACGGATGTATTGATCGCTCCACACTCATTGCATCGCGGCAGTGATGGCATGCTCTGGGTAACGCCCTTGTTCAACAATATTGTCGCCAAACTGAATCCGGCCAATGGCGACTGGCAAACCTGGGAGCTGGAAACGTCTACCGGAGGTGGTGTTGGTATTCACGACCTAAGTTTCGGACATGAGCATGAGTTATTAACCGATGCCGGAGGGCGTGTCTGGTTTTCAGATATCGGTAACCGGGCAGTGGGTTATTTCGATCCGGCCGATGGCAGCACTGAAATCTGGAATACTCCTGTTGCGGAAAGCCGCGCCAATGACAGTGCCTTGTATGGCTCTGCGGCCGTGTACGGGCTGGTTATGACCGTTGACCGCAAAGAAGTCTGGTATAGCCAGTTGGGCAACGGCGTCTTTGGCGGTTTTAATATAGACACCAAGGAATTCATCGGTCCCTTTGTGCTACCTGATGCCAATGCCGGACCACGGCGCATCTCCATCAGTGATGACGATGTCATGTACCTGGCTCTCTATGGCACTGGTCAGATTGCCGAATTCGATATCAAAACGCGGCAAATGCTTGGCATCTATGATTTACCTGATACCGCCAGCGCCCCCTACTCCGTCACCTGGGATCCCGTCCGCAAGGTGGTCTGGGTGCCCACCGCCAATGGCGATGTTATTTACCGTTTTGATCCGGCAACCAAAGACTTTGGTGTTATTCCCATGCCGCGCGAAAGAGCCTTCCTGCGCATGATTGATATCGATCCCGCCACCGGTGTACTGGTGTCGTCCTATGCCAACATTGTTGAGAATGTGAACGGGCCCCGCATGGCCTTTATTGTTGATCCCGGCGATGGTGCTTACCCGGAGAAATTCTCACCAGCCACTGCTTCAGCCCCAACCACAGCGGAATAAACAGGAGACATGAAAATGAAAAAATATACTCTGCTCCTGGCATTTGCTATTGCTCCTAATATTTCTGCACAGGAAGGCGAAGCCCTGGTACAAAATGCCATGTGCTATGCCTGTCACCAGATGGAATCACTTTCTCTCGGCCCGCCCTGGCAAGCCATTGCCGCGCGCCATGCTTCACGCAGTGAATTGATGACAGAAGTGCTGGCAGGAAAAATTATTCGCGGTGGTGGTGGTACCTGGGGTAACGTGCCCATGGTGCCAAACCAGCGGGTCAGCGAAGAGGAAGCAAAAGCGATGGCGGAATGGATTTTGGGACTAGCACCCTGATTTAACAGACACCTTCAGCGATTCAGAATATTCTGCATGCATTGGTGTGTAGCTTCCGGACTGGGTGAGCGGGCACAACCTGGAACACTATTTTTGAATATCTCCAGGTTGTTCAACATGCCAAGTAACAACGAAGTAGTCGCATCGTAATCATCATATTCTGACAACAAAAGCTCAGCGATAGCAGCGCGGGCAGCATCTCTCTGGTTCCACTCTGCAACATTTGTATTCAGGGCTTCCTTTCTTGCATCAAGTTCTGCCAGTTTTTCATCAAAATCCCTTTCATCGGGTTCAAGTCTGTCTGCCCACTCTTCGCATTCATCAAATTCGGCCCTGTTTAACTGCCTGTCACATTCGGCATTGTATCTAGCCACTTCAGTGTTGAAGCTACTCAGTTCTGCGTTATAAGCAGCCACATCCCTGTCATATTCAACTTTTTCTCTATCCAGGATTGCCTTTTCTTGCGCATATCTCTGCTTGGTTACTATGCTTTCATTTAAATCGGCTTCGACTTCCTTTGCCGATGCCAGGGTCTGGGCAAGCTCATCAAGCAGTTGCTGAGGTGAAAGGTTTTCATATTGGGCATTTACCACAGGCGCACAAAGGCCCAGGGAAAGCATTACAACAGGAATGATTAATCTGGTTAACGTCATGTTCCCCTCAATTGATTAAAAGGATCAGAGTTACAATAATTTAAGGGCTATTATACAGATTATGTGGCCCCACATTTTCAATCAGGCGTTCACCGCATAAAGCCATAGTGGTATCCATTTCCTTGCGGATAATTTCCAGCACTTCCGAAACGCCTTGCTCGCCCCTGGCACCCAGACCATAAACAAAGGCACGCCCCAGCCAGACGCCATCGGCACCAAGACAAATGGCCTTGAGAGCATCCTGACCACTGCGAATACCACCATCCATGTGTATTTCAATATTGCCGCCAACGGCACTCACAATTTCAGGCAGCATGGTTATTGATGAAGGGGCGCCATCAAGCTGACGACCGCCATGGTTTGACACCACAATGGCATCAGCACCGGATTTAACGGCATTGCTGGCATCTTCTGCATCCATGATGCCCTTGAGAATCAGTTTTCCGCCCCAGCGTTCCTTGATCCAGGCTACGTCATCCCAGTTCAGGGTTGGATCAAATTGATCATGGGTCCACGACACCAGGGAAGTCATGTTTTTTACACCCTTGGCATGCCCAACAATATTGCCAAACGTTTTATTTTTCGCTACCAGCATTTTTAAGGCCCAACGGGGTCGTGTTGCTACCTGCCATAAATGGTCTGGCTTGAATTGCGGCGGTGCGGTCAAGCCATTGCGTAAATCATTATGGCGTTGACCCAGTATTTGCAGGTCAAGGGTTAGTACCAGCGCACTACAGCCTGCTGCCTTGGCCCGGTCAATCAGGTTACCGGCGAATTCCTTGTCCTTCATCACGTAAAGCTGAAACCAGAAAGGCTGGTTCGTGTGTTTTGCTACATCTTCTATGGGCGTGATACTCATGGTGGAAAGTGTGAAAGGAACACCGGCTTTCTCTGCAGCTTTGGCGGCATGGACTTCCCCATCTGCATGCTGCATACCCAGCATTCCTATGGGTGCCAGAGCCACCGGCATCGAGGCATCCTGTCCGACAAGCTGCCTGGCCAGGGAGCGATTGGACATATCCACGGCGACACGTTGGCGAAACAGTATGTTATTGAAATCGCTTTCGTTGGCGCGATAGGTGCTTTCGGTCCATGAACCGGAATCTGCATACTGGTAAAACATTTTCGGGACACGGCTTTTAGCCAGTGCCTGGTAGTCCCTTACATCACAAAGTTTACTCATCGTATTACTACACCTTGTCTTCTTTTACGTTAATTCACTTTTTCAATAACTTTGCTAGTAAAGCAGATATACGCCAATAGGTTAAGTAAAAATCAAGGCAAAAAAAACGGAGCAAGTTTGCTCCGTTTTTTACTGCAAGGAAGTTTAACGTGAGGCTATCTGCTCGACAATCTCCAGTGATTTCATGACATTTTCTTCAGGAGATACACCGCCAACAGTACCAACGATGACCCCGTCAGCACCTACGACGAAAGTGTCACGAGAAGCAAAACCATGATCGGTTTCAACGCCGCGCGTATCCTTGAATCCCGCGCGCCCTGCCCTGACATTAATGTCATAGGAACGGGCGATGCTGCCATCCGTATCCGAAGCAACAGGTAATTCGCCTGCACAGTATTCCGGGTCGGCAGAAAAATCATTCAGGCGCTCAATGCTATCCAGCGATACACCAACGACGGTGGCACCGGCTGCCTTGAATTTGTCCATGTTGATGGCAAAGGTGTGCGCCTGGATATTACAACCCTGGGTATAGGCAGAAGGGTAAAAATACACGACAGTCGGGCCCACCAGGTTCAGAGACTGCTGCAGGGAATAAGTGAATTCCTCACCGTCCATGGAAGCCTGCGTGGTAAAGTTGGGTGCAGTAGCACCTGTTTCAAGCGCCGCCTGGGCTGACAGGCTGAAAATACCCGTGCAGACTGCGGTTGCCAGTAGTTTGAATTTCATTGGGTCTCCCTCTCTCTTGGATTTATGCTTGGATTTATGCTGCTTTGCTGTTCTTGTCATTGGCTGCTGATGATATAGCGGATACTCCGAAAAGTGCAACCTATGACCTGTTATGAGCGGGAATCTTTCATTTATGCAGCTAATTTCGCCGGATGTCAGTAAAAAAGCTATTTGACTCCTGTAATCCTGAAAACTACCATGCCATCTCACAGCAATTCAGGCCACCACCATGAAAGCACTTTCCCCTCTTTCCCCTCTTTGCCTTCTGGCTACCACCGTACTATTCCTGCAAGCGTGTAGCAGTGAAGAGAAGGTTGCCCAACCTTCGCCAGAGGCCATTAGTGTTGCCGATGCCCCTGCCAGCAATAGCCTGCTAGCCGGGCTACCTGCTGACGATGACCCTGACAGCAAAACCTTCCAGACTCTGGATGGTCGCGGTTTTGGTATCGAGTTATTTGAAGGGGAGAAAGTGTTCGTTAATTTCTGGGCCACCTGGTGTGCACCCTGCATTCGGGAAATCCCCGCCATCAACCGGGCCGCTGCTGCCCTTGAAGATGAAGGCTACACCTTTCTCTTTGTTTCGGATGAAGACACGGAAACCATCAATGAGTTTCTGACGGAGCGGGAATTCCAGGGAAACTTCATCAAGCTGAATGGTTACTTTGCCACTTTCGGCATTGGCGCCGTACCCAGTTCCTGGCTGCTCGATGAAAATGGTGATGTCGCCCAGACCTGGGCAGGTGCCTACGAATGGGACAGCGAAGAAATGTTAACGCAAATCAGGAACCCGGAAGCAGAATAACAACAGGATTTCCCCTTTATCCCTTTATCCTTTCTCTTCAGCAATGTCGGATGACGGCACTGCGTGCCTCTTCCGACCTACTCTTTTTAAAAGATCCCGTAATCAATCACTTCATCGAAATACCCGGTGACGGTCAAGGTCACCACTACATCGTATTCATTGTAATTGAGCCAGTACCAGCCATGTTCGCCATCAAAGGGTGCTGTTAGAGAACCATTGTTGCCAGAGCCTTCCTGCTGTTCCTTGTAGCGGACAAAGAAGTCAGGTCCAAAGGAAATGTCGTGACCGTGAAAGTCCACATAGATATCCCCCTGATCCACCGCCCAGGAATACGTGACTGCCTTGCCTGCTGTCATCACCAGTTTTACTTCGGTTTCCGCTTCAGCCGGAATCAAGACCTCCAGAGTCCGTGTTTCCGGTGGATTTTCCTGATCCTGGAATACAGCAGGATTTGGTAAGGGAGTGGGTTCTCCAAACCCGGGAATTTCCACTTCGCGCATTACCTCGTTACCGCCAATGATATCGGTAATTTCGATGGTTACCGTTGGCCCGGCATTTAATTCAGTTAGTCCGGTTGCACCACCAATGCCGGTGGGATCAATACCGTATTCAGCCGGTAGAACTACAAGTACCAGGATGATGATAGCTGCCACGATGGCGACCAGAGTTGCCTTGAGCAAAGATTGACTTGATGGAGGATCGATATTGTTCATGGATTTTCCAAAATAATTAAGAAATTAAATACCCGGTCACTTGATAGCCAAAGAGCATAAAGCCCGCCGACATGATGACAAGATTGGTGGTAAAAGCAGCGCGTATAAAACTTGGGCTCTGACGCCAGAATTGAAAGGCCAGAAGCATAATAGTCAGTGCCGCCAGTTGCCCTAACTCCACGCCGATATTAAAAGCAATCATATTAGATACCAGCCCATCGCTTGAAATGGTGAGGTCCTGCAATTTTGTGGACAGGCCAAAGCCATGGGCGAGACCAAACAGGAACACGGCATGGCGGGTATCAATAGTGATGCCCATGCGCTGGAAACCGCCCATGTTTTCAAAGGCCTTGTAAACAACCGACAGACCAATAATGGCATCAACAATGTAGGCATCCGCCCGGATACCACCCAACACCCCCAACAGCAGTGTAATACTGTGACCCACAGCAAACAGGCTGACATAGAGAGCCACGTCTTTCATTTTGTAGAGAAAGAAAATCACGCCTGCCAGAAACAGCAGATGGTCATACCCGGTAAACATATGTTTTGCGCCCAGGTACATGTAGGGAATAAAGGCTACGCCACTGATGCGCTGAATATAATCCGCATCCCCTTCAGCGACGCCATGGGCAAAAACCGGCAAGGCTGCCACTAACAGTAGCAACAAGCCTGTGTATTTAAAGAATGATCTCGTTATCACGTTTTGCCTTTTATGGTTAAAGTGCATGTCCTTTGATGTTACTTGGCTTTGCTGGTCTTTGTAAACGTGCACACTGTGTTTAAGGACTCTGGTGTAAAGTGAGAACTTCTTACGCCGGAGATTGCTGCGCAATTTCCGTCCTACATGCTCTCCAGCCCTGCAGAATTACCTTGTAAACCCGCAAGTCGGAAATTGCCCTTGGGGCAAGCTCCGGCAGGAATTCACGACTGCCTCAATTTGCCTTTTATAAAACTTGTGATCCCCATCGTACTCAGCAGGAACACGCCAAGTCCGACCAGACTCAACCAGAGTTTATACAACAGGCTCCCGGTATTGCCCGTATGCAGCGGATACCCTGCATTAACCAGGCGTTCTATCAAAGGAAAATTCTGTGCATCTATACGCAAATCCATGTAACCCAGCTCTTCATCTATATAGGTAAGGCTCAAACCATTCCGGTTCCAGGTGCCCGGCTGCTGTACGCCAATAATACGGTGAATGGAAAATCCATTGGGTGCTGAGGCTGAGCGAATTGTCGCGCCGGGAAAAACAGCCAGGGTTCGCTCCATTGCCGGCAACCAGTCCCCTGCAGCTTCCCCGGATATGTCATCCAAACCCTCCACCATGGCATCGCTGTATTCCTGGGTCTGACGCAATTCATCCAACAACAGGTCTTCCACCTGAAAAGGAAAAGCCAGAGTGACTCCGGTAATGAGTGTTACCAGCACGGGCAAAGCCAGGAGTATGCCGAGGTTGCGATGACTTGAAATCAGCTCTGGCCGCTTCAGAGTGGCCGGCACCACCCCCTTGTTGAATTGGCGCCGCAGGGGGATGAAAGTAATGACGCCAAGCAGAACCAGTATGATCAGTGCCAGCGCAGCCAGCCCGGTAATGGTAAGGCCAAGATCTTCAAGCAATAGCCGATGATGCAAATCGTATAACCATTCCTCAAAGCGATCATTCATATACCACTGGTCTACTACCTTGCCAGTGCTATCCAGGTAGGCGTAGTTGGTGTCGTAGAGAGTGATTTTGGTGAGAGGAAATTCTGCGGTGGCAAACTGGATATTGAGGATCTCGTTATTATCAAACTGCGCTTCCACCGCTGCCGCAATTTGCGCCAGGGACCGAGGGGTCGGCGTAAAGTCCACCTGTGCTTCCGGTGTAATAAATTTTACGTAGTCGTTTTTCCAGACCAGCAAGGTCCCCGTAAAACTGCTTAACATTAACAGCAGTGCCAAGGTGAGCCCACCCCAGGCATGGAGTGTGCGGACAAGTTTCATGATGGGATTATTCAAAAGCACTACTCATTAGGATATCAAGAAATCAAGGGGTCAGAGTTCTTGATTTGTATAAACATAATTCTGGTATTGTATAACTTTAAATCAAGAACTCTGACCCCTTGATTTCTTGATATTAATGCTCCCGGCAATGTTCGTCGGGAAATTCCAGTTCAATAGTGGTATGCGTCAAAGCAAAGGGGCTCAGCTTCTCCGCAATCAAGGCTTTCAATCCAAGCAATGCCTGTGAATCCATATGTATATTCAAACCCAGATGAGCGGTATAAACATGATGTTCACCAACCAGAGACCAGCAATGCACATCATGGATATCAGCAACAACATCCAGGGTCTTCAACTCGGCATTGATCTTGTCAGTAAGCAATGACGCAGGGACTGCCTGAAAAAAGAGAAGCACCGTTTCACGAAAATGCTTGTAGACATTTATAAGGATAAAGGTAGTAAAGCCAATTGCCAGAAGAGGATCAAGAATCGGCCATTCCTGGTACAACAAAACCACTGAGACAATCAGGACTGCACACCAGCCCAGGGCATCTTCCAGCAAATGCCAGTTCAACACCTTTTCATTGAGCGATTTGCCACTTCTGAGTTTCCAGGCTGCAAAGCCGTTAACCGAAATGCCCAGGATGGAAAGTCCCAGCATGCCTTCAACCACAGGCATTTCCGGGTTAAACAATCTGGGTAGCGTTCTAAATAATATCCAGCCGGCCCCGGCGATCAGAATTACGCTGTTGATCAAGGCGCCAAACAGGGACAGTCGCCGGTAGCCATAGGTAAAAACTTTATCAGAATCCTTCCTGGACAGGCGCTGTAATAACCAGGCAGAACCAATGGACAGGCTGTCCCCCAGATCGTGTACGGCATCGGCCATAATCGCCGTGGAATTGGTGAGGAAACCGCCAATGAATTCGATGACCGTGAAGCCGGCATTAAGACAGAATGCCCAACCCAGACGATCGGACTCCTGCTGCTCATGGGGTTTATGTAACTTAGACACTTAAGGCCCTGTTTTTCAGTAGTTGCCGGCAATATTTTTCTATTTCTACTATAAAAAGAATAGGGAGCGCGGCTCCCAGGCTGATCAGCCAGGCGTTGAAGCTCATGCCTTCAAGCCCAAAGACCTTTTGGGACAGGGGCAGATATGTGAACAACAATTGAATAAACACAACGCTGATAATAGCAATAAATGAAGGCAGTGCTCCGGTAAATATGCGCCAGGTAAATATCCCTGCATTCAGAAATCGGTAATTGATGAGATAGATGGCTTCAATTAACACCAGGGTATTAATGGCGACAGTCCTGGATAACTCTATGCTGGCACCCTGTGAAAGATAAAAAGTGAACATCTGGAAAACAATAGTCGCTGTTATCGCCACCACCAGGCACATACGCCATAACAAGCCCGGCGTAATCAAGCCCTGCCCGGGGTGCCTTGGCGGCTGATTCATGAGATGGGGTTCAGGGGGCTCAAAAGCAAGCGCAAGCGCCAACGTGACTGTAGTTACCATATTAATCCAGAGTATCTGGGCAGGAGAAATGGGCAACAACACACCCATCATGATGGCTGCAATGATTACCACTGCTTCGGCCAAGCTGGTGGGCAGAATAAACAGAATTGATTTCACAATATTGTCATAGACAGTCCGCCCTTCCTTTACGGCAACGGCAATCGTACTGAATTGATCGTCCATAAGGATGATATCGGCTGCTTCCTTGGCAGCGTCCGTGCCTTTGCGCCCCATGGCCACACCAATGTCTGCCTGGCGCAGTGCCGGCGCATCATTAACTCCATCCCCGGTCATGGCAACCACATGGTTTTGCTGTTGCAGAATTTTTACCAGTGCCAGTTTATTTGCCGGACTGGTGCGGGCAAAAACATCTACTCCCTCAATAATGCCACCAAGTTCTTCTTCACTTTGGTGCTCCAATTCATTGCCACTTAGTACCTTCCCGGTTTGTAAACCAAGTTCATCGCCAATGGCCTTTGCCGTAATCGGGTTATCACCGGTTATCATTTTTACCGTAATCCCCGCTTGATGGCATGACCTGATACTGTTGATTGCTTCAGGCCTTGGCGGATCACTGATACCAGCAAGTGCAACCAGAACCAGGTCGTCTGTAATCGATTCATGATTGAAAGTGCTCACGTCTTCTTTTTGCGCCAGGGCAATGACCCGCATCCCTCTGGCCGCCAGCTCATCCGTTTTACCCTCCCAGTACTTTGCATCCAGGGCTTGTTTTCCGTCCACTCCCAATTGATAAGCACATACTTTTGTCAATAAATCGGGCGAGCCCTTAAGCGCCACAAATTGCTCCCCGGGTTTTCCCCCGTCCTTGTTATAACCATTCAAGGTCGCCATGTACTGACGTTCACTTTCAAACGGTAGCTCATCAATTCTTGGCCAATCACGTTTAACCTCCTCACTAGTTAAACCAGATTTTTTCGCCAGTACCAGGAGTGCACCTTCAGTTGGGTCGCCGTGTAATTTCCAGAACGACTCTTCCTCTGTAACATTGGCATCGTTGCAAAGCATGGCGATAAGCGCGGCTTGATCAACCAGAACATCATCACCATAAACAACTGCTTCCTCGCTACTTTTATCCTGGATACTTCCTTCCGGGCGATAGCCCTCACCACTCACCAGGTAATGCCGTGTACTGCTTACCAACTCTCGCACGGTCATCTCATTGGTGGTCAGCGTGCCGGTCTTGTCAGAACAAATGACATCCACAGATCCGAGTACTTCAACACTTGGCAGTCGCCTTACCAGTGCCTGGCTTTGCGACATTCGCTGAACCCCAATTGCCAAAGCAATAGTGACAATGGCGGGAAGTCCTTCCGGTATAGTTGCTACCGCAATACTTATGGCTGCCTGGAACATGTCTGCAAAAGCATAGTTGCGAACAACAATACCGAAAGCCATGCACAGCAGGGATACCACAACAATAACCAGGCTGAGTTGACTGGCAAAATGTCTGAGTTGTTTTTGCAGGGGGGTTTCCGGCATGACTGCCTGTTGCACCAGCTCACTGATAGTGCCAATTTCAGTTGTCACTCCGGTTTTACAGACAATGCCACGTGCAACCCCGAAAGTAATAATGGTACCCATGTAAGCCATGTTATTTCTTTCGGCGAGTATAGTAGTTTCTGGCAAAGCCTCGGTTTGTTTACTGACCGCTTGCGATTCACCGGTCAATGCTGATTCATCAACCTGCAGATTTTTGGAAAAATGCAGACGCAAATCGGCTGGCACCTTGTCACCTGCTTGCAAGGTGACAATATCTCCCGGTACCAGTTCAGCACTATCAATATTTTTCTGCGCGCCATCCCTGATCACGATGCAATGGGTATGCGTCATTGCCATAATGGCTAGCAGAGCACGTTCTGCTTTACCCTCCTGGATATATCCAACTATTGCATTGACCACGATCACCAGCAGGATCACGCCACTGTCCACCACATGCCCCAACAACAGACTGATAATGGCACTGACGATCAGGATATAAATCAGCACATTCCTGAACTGATTCAGAAATCGTATCCAACCTGGTATGGGTTTTTTGACAGGCAGCTCGTTAGAGCCATATTGCGTTAACAGAGAACTGACACTGTGATCGTCAAGTCCCTTTTCAGATGTCTTATAGGCGCTTATTACATCCCCAACATCAAAAGCATGTGGTGCGTGTTTTACAGAAGAATTATTACCTGAAGAGTCGCTCATACATTAGTGAAAATTATGTCGCAGGAAAAACAGGATCATTGTCACAGTTTGCCGGACCACTTTCATCCACTTCATTTGATCCATGTCTATTCAGACCCAAAGTTATATTGTTATTGATTCTCAGAGGTCTAGCCTGTGCTAGCATTCTTTTCGATTTAGTTTATAGGGAAAGGTTATGGCTGCTTTACGTTTTCTGGGTGCCGCTCAACAGGTTACCGGCTCCTGCTACCTTCTGGAAACAGATGAGCTGGGTCGGGTTTTGCTTGACTGCGGCATGCACCAGGGTGGTGATGCTGTGGAACGCATGCTTGGGGAGTCATTTAATTTTGATCCCGCTACCATTGACGCCCTGATTCTTTCCCATGCCCATCTCGACCACAGTGGCCTGATTCCACTACTGGTCAGCAGAGGATTCAAAGGCACTATTTACTGCACTAATGGCACTCTGAAACTGTTGCCGGTTATGCTTAATGATGCGGTAGGTTTGTACGAGCGAGACCTGAAGCATGAAAACCGACGCCGTCTGCGCAAAGGCAAAAAACCCCTTGAACCCGTCTACACAAAAAAGGATGTCGAAACGGCTTTGGAACTGTGCCATGCAAGCAGTTATGGAAAATCGCTGCCCATCGGCAAAACCGGTAAAGCATCCCTGCTTTTTTATGATGCCGGCCACATTCTAGGTTCAGCGATCGTCGAAATTACCATTCATGAAGATGGCCGGGAGAAAAAACTGGTGTTTTCCGGCGACCTCGGCAAAAAAGTATCGGTACTGATGAACGAACCCAAAACAATTCCTGAAGCCGATGTGGTATTGATGGAAGGGACCTACGGCAATCGCAGTCATCGCAATCAGCAGGATACCCTCGACCAACTGGAGCAAATTCTGCATGAAACCTGGTCCGGCAAAGGGGTGGTTATGATCCCTTCGTTTGCAGTTGGCCGGACCCAGGAGATTTTATTTCATCTGGGGATGTTACATTACCAGGGCAAACTGGATCCCTGGCAGATCTACCTGGACAGCCCTATGGCCATCGCTGTCACCGATATTTACGATGAATGTCTGCATGTACTGGACCGGAAAGATGCAGCAACGATTCGGGAAATGCATAAAGGCTCTTTGAAAAACTTTCTCCCCTCCTTTACTTACGTCAACTCTCCGGAAGAATCCATGGCGCTTAATGACATCCCTTATGGTGCCATTATTATCGCCGGTAGCGGCATGTGTACTGGCGGGCGCATACGACATCACCTCAAGCAGAGAATCTGGGATGAGAAAAACGCGCTGATTTTCGTCGGCTTCCAGGCCGCGGGAACTCTTGGCAGAATCCTGATAGACGGGGTTAAAAAAATCCGTTTGATGGGCGAAGAGGTGGTGGTTAAATCCCGCATTGAAACCTTGAACGGGTTTTCAGCCCATGCCGACCAGACTGAATTGATTCAATGGTTGCTGGCTATTCAGGGCGAGCCCCGGGTAATGTTGATACATGGCGAACTCAGCTCACTGGACGCCCTTTCCATGAAGCTGTGGCATGACCACAAACTGCCAACAGAAATTCCCTATCCGGGACAGCAAATTTTCTTTTGAGCTTCCATGCCGGGTGCTGCGCCTTACCTGTCCCGGCCTGTCCCTGAGCTACGCTTTATTAACGTGACTGAATAGATTCCAGCCAGGGCTCCAGTTCATCCCAGTCAAGCGGGAAGGTATGCCCGATTCCCTGCAAGAGTTGGGCATCGAGTGTCACGCCAGCGCGGGTCAGGACATCCACCGTACTGTTAAAGCGACTTCCCCAACCCAGACGATCTTCACTGCCGATACGCAGAAATATTGGAAAGCCATCCAGTGATTGCAATCGGGGATTATCTGAAGCCAGTGCCGGAACCGCGATTGCACCCAGATATTCCTCGGGATGCAAGGAAGCAATTTCCAACGATGAGATACCGCCATTGGAGACGCCCATCAGCAACACCGGGCCATCGGCAATATCATCGCGCTGTTTAATCAGGGCAGCGAGCTGGCGCACTTTCTCGGCATTCTCACCCCAGAAGGATTGACCTGTTGGTGACACCGGCGCAACCACCGCCCAGCCCCGCTCCACAAATTGTTCGCCATGGCTACGAAAGGCGCTGCTGGCAATACGCGCATCGCCGGAGCCGCCACCCATAACAATAACCAGCGGATGGTTGCCATCGGCAGGTGTGTCGAAATAAGCACTTATCTCTGAGCCATCAGGAAGTTCAAAGCTTGTTTGAGTAAAAGCAGTAAGTGGCATTAGCAGTAATACCGTTAGAAGAGTCTTGTTCATGGTTACCTCCACCAGGAGTTGAACGCCAATCCTCCCATAATATTGAGGGCTACTAAAGAAATAGAGAAAAATCTTTTACCTGTTTAACCCTTCAAATTGCACATAGACGGACGCTTGATGAAGGCTTTCAAACACTCGCGTTGTTCCCTGCATATTTCAGAATCCCGACTATACTTTTTGGTGTCTGCCAGGGCTCTAGTTCTGACAAAGAAGCTTATATCCTTATAATTATGTTTATTTCCTTATATTTTTACTTATAATTATGCCAGCAAATACAATTTACTGGTCAAGAAGAGCAGCCAAACAACTTCGGAAAATACCAAGGTTACAGGCCAAAACAATCTATGAAAAAGTAACAGCATTAAAAGCTGATCAGCAAGCATGGGAAAATGTTACCAGGCTAACCAACCACGTATCAGGCTTCAGATTGAGAGTTGGCAGATATAGAGTGCTTTTTAGTCATGATGAAATAGTAAAAATCGTCAATATTGAAGAAGTAAAGAAAAGAGATGAACAAACATACTAAGGTGCAAATAATAGAACAGGATGGAAGACCTGCCTTTGCCGTCGTACCTTATGATGAGTGGCAAGCGCTGATCAATGATCAAGATAACATTCCTCATGAAGTCATGGGACTAATCATAAACAATGGGCTTACCCCTATTGATGCCTGGAGGCAATATAAAAAAATAACCCAGACAGAGCTTGGCCATAAAATGGGTGGATTATCTCAATCCGCAATATCTCAATTATTAAAGTCAGAAAAGCCGCAAAAGAAAACGATCGACCGTGCTGCAAAAGCATTAAATATTAATCTCAGCCAACTCGACATATAGCAAATATAGGGTCAACCCCCTTCACTAGTCATAGCGAAACGTAAACACCGGATTAGATGCCTGACCTAACAGCACAACTCCCTGCACGATGAATAAATTATTACAAAATAACCGGTGGAGATTGCTGCGCAATTTCCACCCCGAACTAATTAGAAACCTTGTAGGTCGGAAGTGGCCGCAGGCCATCCTCCGACATGATTCATCATTGCATTCAATTATTGCCCGGAAAAAAGTGTATACAGGCGACCTGGAACTCTATTACTCTCTTCTTTTCCCGATTCTTTTCACAGTCACTGTTGGACAAGCCTGATCAGGGTTATTATCCTCCCCCTTCAATCACTGGAGTCTCTTATGTCCTTGCAGCGTCTTCGTTTTCTGGCTTTATTGTCAGTCCTGCTTCCCCTGACTCTACAGGCCCAAAATATTCCGCGTACGGACGCCGGTATACCCGATCTTCAGGGTATCTGGCAGGCGCAAACCCGCGCCGCCTATAACCTGGAAGCCCATGTCGCCCGGCATGATATGCCGGCAGGTGAAAGTGTTGTCGTTGGCGGCACCATCCCCTATCAGGACTGGGCTCTGGCCAAACGCCAGGAAAACTTTGCCAATCGCGCTGAACTGGACCCCCTGAACAAGTGCTATCTGCCTGGTGCTTCGCGCATCATGGCCATGCCCTGGCCCTTTCAGATATTCCAGACCGAAGAACATGTCGCCATTGCCTTTGAATGGACCCAGGTCTTTCGTCTTATATATACCGCTGGACAGGAACCCTTTTATCCCGGCTTTGAACACTGGATGGGCGACTCAAGGGGACACTGGGAAGGCGACACCCTGGTCGTGGAAATCCGTGATCTGAATGATCGCACCTGGCTGGATGCGGCAGGCAATTTCCACAGCATCGCCGCCGTTATTACAGAGCGCTACACACTGCTGGATGACAACACCATTAGCTATGAAGCCACCATTGATGATCCGGAAGTCTTTACGCAGCCCTGGACCATCAGTTTCCCCCTGGTGCGGCAAACAGATATGACGCGCTTACTTGAATTCCAGTGCCAGGCCGAAGTGGAAGAAGCCAATGGCGTATTTGAACGGGTCGACAACCTGTGGTTTCCGGCGCCTATCCCCTCTGAGAATATTCCTTTCGATGCCGATGCGGGCTCCCCCTTGCCAAACCCTGAACAAACAGCACCTCTATCAAGACGCGATGATGGCACGCCAGATATCAGTGGCTATTTTATGTCTGACGCCCGTGGGGCAAATTATGGACTGGAAAGCAGGGATCCTGTGGTTATGTTCCCGCCAGCGCAGGGCGTCGTAGTTGACCCTCTAGATGGAGTGCTCCCCTATCAGGGCTGGGCACGAACAGAAATGATGGAACGTCGGGAAGCCTGGCGTGGTTATGATGACCCCACTGCTCACTGTTTCGTTGCAGGCATCCCTCGCTCCCACTATGTGCCCTCCCCTTTTTACATTCTGCAACCGCCTGGCTACGTGGTTATATTGCATGAGCGCATGTCCTACCGGGTAATTCCTCTGGATGGTCGTGCCCATCTGCCTGATAATATACGCCTGTGGATGGGCGATGCCATTGGACACTGGGAAGGTGATACCCTTGTCGTCGAATCTTCCAATTACAATGGCAAGGCCTGGTTAAATGAACTTGGAGATGTAATCAGCCATGCCCAGACTGTTGTGGAAACTTACACGCCGGTGTCTGATTCGCAAATAGTTTACCGGGCGACCGTATCGGACCCCATTGCCTACACCAGGCCATGGACTATTGAGATGCCGCTGAATGAACAACAAGAAGAGTTGCTTGAAGTAGCTTGCCTTGAGGATAATAACGATCTAGATCATTTAAGAGACGTGCGTGATGAATACCGCGCAAACATGAACCAGGAAAATTAGAGAGACCCATGAAAAGAAATATTTTTATTGCACTTGTTACTTTGCTAACCAGTATTCCGGCCCTGGCCCATCATTCCTTTTCAGCAGAATTCGATATTGATAAACCAATTAACCTGACCGGCAAAGTCACCCGGATGCAATGGTCAAATCCACACGGCTGGATTTACATCGATGTAGAAAACGACGATGGCAGTGTCACCAACTGGGCGCTGGAAACCAGTGCGGCAAACAACCTTATTCGCCGTGGCTGGCGCCGGGATGACCTGCCAGCGGGAACCACTATAGTTGTGGAAGGCTTCCATGCCAGGAACAACACACCCACTGCCAATATTCGCGGTATAGTTTTAGAAGACGGACGCCGCTTATTTTCAGGGAATGCAGACGAGTTAAACAACTGATTCTTATTGTTGATACAAATCGCATAAATCAGGGACTTACAGTAGTATTTGCCAGGCCGATAAGAACAATAAGGAAACGCCACCCTGATGCCATCTGGATTTACCTATGACCTGATCGTGATCGGCACAGGCCCTGCCGGGGAAAAAGCTGCCGTGAAAGCAGCCTACTTCGGCAAGAAAGTCGCCATCATTGAAAAACAGGATTCCTATGGTGGTGCCGGCGTTAACACCGGTACCTTGCCCTCCAAAACCCTGAAAGAATCAGCGCTTTATTATTCCGGCAAATATGACAAAGGGATTTACGGCCATGATCGGGTCAGTGAAGGCAAAACCACTATCCAGGATTTTCTCTATCGTAAAAATCATGTTACTGAAGCCCTGGACCTGGAAGTAAAAAAGAACCTTGATCGCCACAAGGTGGATATTTTCCATGGCACAGCCGCTTTTGTTGATGCACATACCATTAGCATCACCAGGGATCAGGACACTAAGCAAATTACCGGTGAATTCATACTCATCGCTACCGGCTCCTACCCCTTTCATCCTGACAATATCAATTTTGACGGCATCATCGTGCATGATTCCGACAGTATCCTGGACATCATGCGTATCCCCGACTCTCTGTGTATTGTTGGCGCCGGCGTCATTGGTTGTGAATATGCCACCATCTTTGCCGTCATGGGCTGCAAGGTCTACCTGGTCAACAGCAGCGACCGCGTTCTTCCCTTCCTGGACAATGAAGTCGCCCAGGCTCTTGTAGAGCAGATGCATGAAGATGGGGTCCACATACTTTTTAACACCCGCATTGATGACATGCAGGTGCCCGAGAATATCGAGGACGACATTCATATACGCTTGAATGATGGCACCGAGTTTGATGTGGATATGTTTTTATTTGCAGCAGGCCGCAGCGGTTCTACCAGGGACCTTGATTGCGAGAATGCCGGCGTCGAACTGGGCAAACGTGAAGCCGTGGCCGTCAATGACCAGTACCAGACCAGCCAGGAAAATATTTACGCCGTTGGTGATGTCATTGGCTTCCCGGCACTGGCATCCACCAGTATGGACCAGGGACGGGTTGCGGTATCACATATCTTTGGTATTCATGACCTGGACGCCCTGCCGAAAATATTTCCCTATGGCATCTACACCATCCCCGAAGTATCCATGGTGGGGATTACCGAAGAAGAAGCGAAAGCCTCCGGCATGGATTACATCGCCGGGCGTGCCCACTATGAAAGAATTCCCCGTGGCCGCATCATGGGCGCCCAGTTTGGCGTGCTGAAAATCATTATCTCCAAAGAAGACAATGTCATCCGTGGCGTCCACATCATGGGGCGAATTGCCTGCGAACTGATTCACTACGGCCTGGCTATCGTGCAATCAGAAAAAACCATCAATGAAGTGGTCTCTACAGTTTTCAACTATCCTACTCTGCACGATCTCTACAAGTACGCCTGCTACGACGCTCTAGGCACACTCAGCGGCCACAAGATCAAGGAATTCTGAATGTCTCTTTGTTTTTTTCTTTTAGCTTTCAGCCTTAAGCCTTTAGCCATTTAATTGATTCATATAGCCCTGCACATCCTGGCCCCGTTGGCTCTCGCGGGTATTGTCTATACCAAAAAATGGTTGAAGACCTTTGGGTTGTTGTTGTGTGGCCTGCTGATAGATGTAGACCACCTGCTGGCAGATCCCATCTATGATCCACGGCGTTGCAGTATCGGCTTCCATCCCCTGCATACACCCATACCTATCGCCCTGTATGGCTTATTACTCATTCATCCAAAAACCCGCTTGATTGGAATCGGGCTTTGTATCCATATACTGCTGGATCTCAGTGACTGCATGCTTAAAGGAGGTTTTTAAAGATTTATAGCCTGATCAAGGGGTCTGATCAAGGGGTCAGAGTTCTTGATCCTTAACATCCTTGCCATAATGAGTTATTCATTACTGAATTGGTTTTGAAAATATAAAAAAAAGAGCATTTTTCGAATTATCAAGGACTCTGACCCCTTGATCCCTTGATCCAAAATTCGTTAATGATTGTTAATTGGTCAGCTTTTGGGGTAAAACAGAATAAATTACAGCACTATCAGTGCCATATAGTCCTGTAACCACCGCAACCAGATCAGGAGAAAATTTATGAGTCACCACAAATTATTGAGCACCATACTGGGGGGTATCCTGCCCGCGCTTGCCTTCATCAGCTTCTCCGCACAGGGGCAGGATATGTCCGGCAGCTTTGACGGCTGGCGTCAGGTTGGTGACGCCAACTGGCGCATTGAACATGAGGAATTTGTTGCCGATGAAGGCAACGGTCATCTGGTCACCGAGCGCTCCTATCGAGACGTCAGGATCACCGCGGAATTCTACGTGGATACACCCACCGCCAACAGCGGCATTTACTTCCGCATCACTGACATCGACACGATTCGCGACACCACCGCCTATGAAGCAAATATCAACGATGAACGGCCGGATATGGAAAAAAGCAGCGGCGCCCTGGTCAATCATATGGCTCCAAGTGAATATATCACTACAGCAGGCCACTGGAATACCTATGAAGTCACCGCGCAGGGGGATCATATCGTTATCGTTCTCAATGGCGTAACGACTGTGGATACCCGCGACACCACACATACCAATAGTGGGCCGGTATCCCTGCAGCATCTGGCCGGAGAAGTAAGGTTTCGTAACGTGATGATTGAAGCGCTGTAAGCGTTTATAGACAGATATTCTAGCGGGCACAATTTAGGGAAGGGTTGTATTCGAAAAGTCTGCTGAGGCATCTGGACGGTGAACTGACTTAGATCATTACCTGGTCAGGATCATTCACCGCTACGGATACCCGATTAACATCATTCTGGTAGCCAGCAAGGGGATGCAATGAAAAAGAATTCCGTAATCTGCAATATTTCAAAACTTGTACTTGCAATGGCCTTTTCGCTTGCGGGAATCAATGCCTCTGCGAGTGTGGTTGAGAAAAGCATTTCCGTGGCCGGCATCGACGTGCAGTACAAGCTTGTGCTTCCAGACGGCTACGATCCAGCCTTGGAGTACCCCGCCATCATTGCCTTCGGCGGTGGTCCACAAACAATGAGGACCGTGGACAGTATTCTGGATCGGAGCCTGCAGAGAGAGGCGGAGCAACGCGGCTATATCGTCATCGCTCCAGTCGCTCCGGGCGGAGAGCTGTTCTTTATGAGGGGAGACATAATCTTTCCAGAGTTTCTGGACGAAATGCTCAAGAACTACAACGTAGCTGATGATAAATTTCATATTGCCGGAGTGTCCAACGGTGGCATTGCAGCACTTCATGTGGCGGCAACTAACCCGGACTACTTCGTTTCCGTGACGGCATTTCCCGGTTACATGTGGAAGCCTAATGAAGAGAAACTACTGGCGATAGCAAAAATGTGCGTATTCATGTACGTCGGTGAGTACGACCGGTACCGCTGGCACGGAGAAATGAAGCGTGAGGCAGAGTTTCTCACTGCACAAGGTGCAGTGGCGAAATACACTGTTGAGTTTGGACAGCCTCATGGCATAGAAACACTCAGGGGCGCCAATGCTGGCAGGCTGTTCGATGATTTTGCAGCAACGAAGCAAGGCTGCACAAGATCACCTGGTTCAATGAAAAAAGGCACTTCCCGGCTATCACCCGAACAGGATTTCAACATTCGCCCACCATTTTGAAGCAAATGAAGTCAGAGTAAAAATTCCGTAGTTTAAATGTCCTCTATTGGTCGAAAGCAAGCAAATGACAACACTTCAATTAGAAACCGTTTTGACTAGCCGCCGCTCATTCATTACATCAAGTCTGTCAACGACAGCTTTGCTTAAGACTTTTCCGTTGTATGCCCAGGCAACAGACTTGACCGAACTCTCTCTGGTGGAAGCGTCTGATCTGCTTCGCCGCAGGATACTTTCCCCTGTCGAGTTAACCCGGGCTTATCTGAATCGCATTGAACGCCTGCAACCTTCGGTGAATGCCTATATCACCGTTACTGCTGAACTTGCCATACAACAAGCACGGCAACTGGAGGCGGAATTAAATAACGGCCAATGGCGCGGCCCTCTGCATGGCATACCCATTGCCCTGAAAGACAATATTGATACGGCCAATATACTGACAACGGCCGCCAGTACCCTGCTTCAGGATCGTATCCCTGACAGCAATGCGCCCATCTATGACAGCTTGCGAGAAGCCGGTTGTATTCTTTTGGGCAAACTCAACATGCATGAATTTGCCTGGGGTGGCACCTCAGCAATTACGCATTTCGGGCCAGTGCATAATCCCTGGAACCTGGATCATATTCCTGGTGGTTCATCTGGTGGTTCGGCTGCTGCCATGGCAGCACGTATGTGTTGTGCTGCATTGGGCACTGATACGCTGGCCTCCATTCGTCTTCCTGCTGCGTATTGCGGCGTGACGGGTCTCAAGGCCAGCCATGGCCTGGCGAGCATTCGCAATATAATTCCGGTAGCAGAGTCCCTGGATCATGTGGGCCCCATATGCCGCAGCGTGGCTGACACGGCTTACATGCTGCAGGCAATGAAAGGCTTTGATCCCCTGGATCCAGTCAGTATTGAATCTCCACCAGCAGACTATATCGGCGCACTGATGCGCCCTGTTTCCGGATTGCGTCTTGGCCTGCCGACAGGGGATTACTTTGCCCGTCTGCATCCGGATACTGAAGCGGCGGTAAATACTGCCTTAAATGTATTGAGGACTTTAACGGCCTCATCACGAGAAGTGTCACTTCCCGAAGCACCCAATTTTGCACCGCTGCTGGCAGAAAGTGCAGCCTGGCACGAAAGTTATCTGGCTGATGAAAGCAAGCACAGCCTATACGCCGGGGTAACGCTGGAAAGGTTGTTAGCGGCAAGGGCAGTTTCTGCGGAAGAGTATATTCGTGCCCAGCAAGACATGATGCGAGTGAGAAACAGCATCGGGGACGTTTTTAGTGAGGTAGATGTATTAGTCACACCAACGGCACCCGGTTTACCAGAACGCATTGACCAGGCTATCAATCCTGCCGAGGCAACGGGCGCTGAACCTTCAACCCGTAATACTGCTCCCTTCAATCTTTACGGCATTCCCACAATCTCTGTGCCCATTGGCTTCAGTGCAACCGGCCTGCCAATTGGTTTGCAGTTATCAAGTGCCCACCTGGATGAGGAAACCCTGTTCAGTATTACCCATGCCTTTCAACAGGCAACGGATTGGCATCTGCAATCACCTGTTTTGTAAGATCAGATATTTTCTTCCGTCACCACTTCCGTCAGGATGCCGGCAAATTTTTCCAGGGCGATGGTTTTCAAATCAAAACTGAGTTTCTGAAATAAATGTCTGGAAGATGAATTCACCCGCCATGCCGCCACATGGTTGCGCACCATTGGCTCGTCTTCAAGCGTTTGCACACTTAATTTGGCTTCCTGCTTCAACTCACTTATGACAAAGAGCTCCGGCAATATGGCAATGCCCATATTCATCATCACCATCTGGCACAGCGTATCCATGCTGTTGCCTTCGAATTCCCGGTTCATTTGTGCTCCAAACTTTTCGCACAAGCCGGCAAGCTGGCGATGCAAATGATAGTGATCATCAATGGTTAAAACCGACTGCCCCTGCAGTTCTTTTCCACTGATGGATTGCCTGCCGGCAAAGGCATGATTTTCAGAAACGACAATTTTTAACGGTTCAGTAAATAAAGGTCTGACCCGGTTCTCGGTGGAATGCATGGGCAGCACTGTCAGGATCAGATCGAATTGTCCTTTTACGAGTCCGGCTTCCAGATCACCTGGATCACCCTCGCGCAAATGTAAACGCAGCCTTGGGTAACGTTGATGTAATTGCGGCAGTACCTGAGGCAGGAAATAGGGACCGACCGTTGAAGACACTCCAATGCGAAAGGTTCCGCCCAGTTCCCGGTTGCTGCCCTGAGCCATATCCATCAGATGCTGGTACTTGTCCAGAATATCCCTGGCCAGCGGCAGCAGTTCCCTGCCCTCAGGCGAGAGCAGAGTCCCGGCGCGCGAACGTTCAAACAGCTGCACGCCCAAAGTCTCTTCCATGACACTTATCTGGGTGGTTAGCGTTGGTTGGCTGACTTCCAGTTTGGCGGCTGCTTTACGGAAGTTGGTGGAACTGGCAATAGTGACAAAATAGTCGAGTTGTTTAATAGAAGGTTTCTTATTGGCCATGACAGAGTCTCAAAAACGCTAAAACTTATAATATTTAACTAACTATGGATATGTTAAGTTGATAAATAACAATCAATAATAGCCTGATTGGACTTGCTGTCAACCCTGAATGCCACTTGCTGGCTACTCAAGGGGTCGAAACAGGGCCTTTTTACCCTGTGAAGGCGCTTTTGCATGGATATTAGACAATGAAGAAGGTCCCCTGTGGTACCGCGGCCTGGCTTCCAATCCGGAAACAACGGAATCTCCCCACGTACAGTCACTGCTTGAAACCTACGGAGTTAATCATGTCATTGTCGGCCATACCCCGGACCTTGGCGTGATCACACCACGCTTTGGCGGCATAGTGGTGGTTACAGACACGGGAATTTCTGCTTACTATGGCAGTCACAAGGGCAGCATGCTGGTAGAAAACGGTATCCACTATGCCTTGCAAAATGGCGAACAGATTCCGCTACCCACCAGTGATGAAGAAATGATTCCCTATTTCCAAACCATCAGTGAACTGCAGCCTGAGAATGCAAGAGTGCGGGCTCACCTTGAAAATCTTATCAATCCACCTGCCGAAGAGCTGCCAGTAATAGAAGAAACAACAGAAAACCTGTAATTACAGTTTTCAGATTCATTCGCGGCTAAAGCCGCTCCAACAAGATACACTTGGATTAGTAGGAGAGGCTTTGCCTACATGGATGTAGGTAAGGGGCGATAGCAGGATGCGGTAGCTCTTAGCCGCGAATAAAAGTTAACTACTGTTACTGCTTCAATTAGAAATGACCTGGTCAATCCACTCCAGGTGTGAAGAGATACGCTCATAAATTTGTGTGGTGCCATACAGACCCTGAGCGGGTGGTTCTTCCCCTACTTCCAGCTCTCCCAACGCGATACCAGCCACGACCAAACCCGCTTCAGTTTCCAGCAAGGCTGGCCCGCCACTATCACCAAGTCCCGGAATTCCTTCCAATGCCAAAGTCTGACTTCCTGCTTCCCGGGGATCATCAAACAAAAATGTCAGCCATTGCGCCGCCTCCACCACCCGGTTTTCAGCACGACGGAAACTGCCATCATTATTTAACAAGCCCCGCGTACCGATGCCTGTAAAGCCCCAGCCGAGCAAGGAAAAAACCTGGTTTGCTTCATCCGTGTTGCGATAAAGGCTTGCGGGTGTGACGCTATCTACGTTGCGATCCAGATGAAGTAATGCCAGATCCACATTAGTGAGTTCGTTGCCCGTATCGTGATCCGGGTGAAGAATCAGGTTGTCGACCTGGTAGGAATGACCTGCAATGGTGAGCGAGTAGCTGCCGTTATTTACCATGGCTTCGCCCAGGGGAGTTTGTTCGGTGCAGTGAGCTGCTGTGATGGCCCAGCGAGAAGCAATCAACGTGGCCACACACACCTTGTTATCAAACCTGGTATGCAGGAAAAACAATTGTGGGTAACTCTCGGCATTAACCCGGTAACGGGAGTCGCCGATATCATGACGGATAATGATGCCCTGGCTGGCATGAAAGGGCAGCAACAGCAGAACAAAAATTCCAAGAGAGAAAAAAAGAGAGAAGCGTTTGTTCATTCCTGGTTGTCAGTTACGTCACGGGCTGCGTCTTGCGCCCTGGACAGACCGATATTGGGTTTGTACTTGTTTTGTGTGGCTTCCTTGATGACCTGGTAAGTACGGTACACAAAAAACAGGATGCCCAGAGCAAGCAGGACCAGCATTCCCACGATCAGCCATTGAGCCTGAGTCATCGCTCCCGGATTCATGATCATCTCAAGCATTGCTATTTCCCTCTTTGTTCTGTGACCCCAAAAACAGATTATGAAGAAACAAGGGCCGGTATTCCAGCAGGAGTCAGTGAGCCGTTAATACGTCTTTTTTTCCTGTTGGTTCATGGATCTGATAAAGACTTCGATCTGCTCCAGGCGGTCGAAAGGATCGGATAATTCCAGCAAGGACTGTTTATCCCGATTTGATATTGGCAGCAATTCACTCAGGCGCCAGGCAATTTCACGCAAATTTTCAAAACTGATCTCAAGATTAAGATCTTCGATCGCCGGATGTTTGGAAAGTCCCTGCAACAATTCCACGTATTCCTGGAATTGTTCACCAACATCCACCGGATCTGATTCCACTGAATCAAAATCCCGGTACACCACCTCGGCACGGCACAGGTCGTTTTCCTCACGCCAGGATTCAATAATTTTGAAGGTGGTTTGTCCTTCCGCAGTGATACCCAGCAAACCATTGGGGAGCTGATTCCAGTCCACCACCTTGCTGTAAGTGCCAATACGGTGAATATCCAGTTTCACGCCAGGCTTGGCCACTTCGCTGCCGGTTTCGATCAACACAATCCCGAATCCACCCTGGTCTTTCAGACACTGCCTGATCATGTCCACATAGCGTGACTCAAAAATCTGCAGGGAAATTCGTCCTTTTGGAAACAGGATGGAATTCAGCGGAAATAGCGGAATGGTTTCCAATGTTTACCTCAATAGTCTGCTGTCTACTACGCAAGGCTGCTCAAGCCTGCTTCTTAATCCTGTTGCTTTTTATTTCTTATTAAAAGCGCCGTACTCAAACGTTCATGAAGACCCTCAAAGCCTCCATTGCTCATGATAATGACGTGGTCGCCCGATTCTGCATCCCGTACCACATCTTCAACAATTTCTTCCGTGCTGGTGTAGTGGCAAAAATTCGTGCCTGATTCACCTGCTATGGCATCCAGATCGAGCTTGGTCGCTTCTGATTTATACCAGATCACCCGATCAGCGGCGGCAAGTGCGGCGGCCATTGTGCCCTGATGGTAACCCATCTTCATGGTATTTGAACGTGCTTCAATAACGCAAATCAGACGCCCGGATTCAGCATTTTCATCGAGTCGGCGACGAAAACCATCCAGGGTAGTTTTAATTGCTGTGGGGTGATGAGCAAAATCATCATAGAGGTTAACGCCATCAAACTCGCCCAGTGCTTCCAGCCTGCGCTTGACCCCTTTAAAAGCTGAAAGCGCTTCACAACCTTTGACGACGGAAACCCCGGCATGGCGAGCCGCAGCAAGCGCTGCAACCGCATTTTGCATATTGTGTTCTCCCAACATAGCCCAGTTCACTTCAGCGGCTTCTTCAGTACTTGCATCTGCTTTTGGACGATATACAACCTGGAAGTGTGCGCCCTGTTTGTCCAGTTTGTTCACTTGCCATTGCGCACCAGAGTTCTGCTCCAGTGAAAAAGTTTCCTGTTCACACCACACGCCCTTGTCGAATACCTGTTCCAGGTTCGTGTTGCCCAGGGGAGAAATGGTCAGCCCATTACGGGAAATGGTTTTTAGCAGGTGGTGGAACTGCGTCTGGATAGCGGCAAGGTCCGGGAAAATATCGGCATGGTCAAATTCCAGATTACCAAGGATGGTGGTTTTGGCATGGTAATGAATAAATTTTGAGCGCTTGTCAAAAAATGCACTATCATATTCATCCGCCTCGATCACAAAGAAAGGCGAACTACCCAGGCGCGCGGAACAGGAAAAGTTTATGGGTACACCGCCAACAAGATAACCAGGGTCATGCCCGGCAAACTCCAGGATCCAGGCCAACATACTGGTGGTGGTGGTTTTCCCGTGAGTCCCGGCAACTGCCAGCACCCAGCGCTCCTGCAATACATGCTCTGACAGCCACTGTGGACCAGAGCAATAGGGAAGATTATTTTCAAGGATATATTCTACGGCCGGGTTACCCCGGGAACAGGTATTGCCGATAACAATCATGTCTGGCTTGTAGGCAAAATGAGCAGGATCATAACCCTGCATCAATTCAATACCCTGCTCCTCAAGCTGCGTGCTCATGGGCGGGTAAACGTTTTGATCTGAACCGGTGACCTTATAACCAAGCGCTTTAGCCAAAACCGCTAAAGACCCCATAAAGGTTCCGCAAATGCCAAGAATATGTATGTGCATCATGGGATTGTCTCAGAATGAACCATGCCATTCCATTTAAAGTAAACCTCGCGGGATAGTAGGTCGGCATTACCCACGGGGCATAAAAGCGCAGCGTTTGCCGACCTACATTTTTTTGCGGCTTGAAGCTTGTGGCTTGCGGCTGTAGTTCGCCAATTTCCATCCTGTCTTAGATTCAAACAATTAAGTAGAATAGCGACTTCGTTGTATGGAGTGTTTTATGTCTGGAAACAATATTTTCTACGCCCAGTCCGGAGGCGTTACTGCAGTGATCAACGCCTCTGCGTGTGGGGTGATTGAAACCGCCCGGGGCCATCCTGAATTCGGTAAAGTCTATGCCGGGAAAAATGGCATCATCGGCGCCCTGCGGGAAGAGCTGATCGATACCAGCCTGGAATCAGACGCAGCCATTGCCGCTCTCAGACATACACCTGCCGGTGCCTTTGGTTCCTGCCGTTATAAACTCAAAGGCATTGAAGAAAACCGTGCCGAATATGAACGCCTGATTGAAGTCTTTAAGGCGCATGAGATTGGTTACTTCTTTTATAACGGTGGTGGCGATTCCCAGGACACCGCGTACAAAGTCAGCCAGCTGAGCCAGGAAATCAACTACCCCATCACCTGCATCGGTATTCCTAAAACCGTAGATAACGATTTACCCATAACCGATAACTGTCCCGGATTTGGCTCAGTGGCCAAATATGTTGCGGTTTCCATTCGAGAGGCCGGGCTGGATGTAGCCTCCATGTGTGAAAGCTCCACCAAGGTCTTTGTCATGGAAGTGATGGGACGCCATGCCGGCTGGATTGCCGGAGCAGCAGGTCTTGCCGCTGAACAGGATGGTGATGCGCCGCACATCATTGTGTTTCCGGAAATCGCTTTCGACAAGACCGCCTTTCTTGCCAAAGTTAAATCTTCCGCTGATTCGTATGGCTACTGTGCCATAGTGGTCTCGGAAGGCGCCCATTATGAAGACGGCACTTTTCTGGCTGACCAGGGCACCAAAGATGCTTTTGGCCATGCCCAACTTGGTGGCGTTGCCCCTACCCTGGCCAACATGGTGAAAGAGGCATTGGGCTACAAATACCACTGGGCTGTGTCCGATTACCTCCAGCGCGCGGCGCGACATATTGCTTCCGGTACAGATGTGGAACAGGCCTATGCCATGGGGAAAGCAGCCGTGGGATTGGCACTGGCTGGCAAGAATGCAGTGATGCCCACTATCGTCAGGGACAGCTCATCTCCCTACAAGTGGCATATTGGTGAAGCTAACCTGGCTGATGTGGCCAATGTGGAGAAAAAGATGCCGCGGGACTTTATCACCGAAGACGGTTTTGGCATTACTGAAGCAGCAAGGGAATATTTTTCACCTTTAATTCAAGGCGAAGACTACCCACCCTATAAAAACGGTTTACCTGATTTTGCGCGTCTGGAAAAAATTCTGGTCGAGAAAAAACTCAAGGCCTGGTCCGAGTAAATGCTTTACAACATCTTCGCCATTATTTCACCGGTCTTTATCTGCGCACTGATCGGTTATACCTGGGTAAAACGGGGACATCCCTTCGAGACACCTTTTGTTTCCAGGATGGTCATGAATGTCGGCGCGCCCTGCCTGATTTTTTCCACTTTCATGGATATCGAACTGGACAAAGAGGCTTTTCTCTCCATGGCAGGGGCGGCCTTTATCACCATGGTCATTTTCGGTCTGATAGGTTTCGTGGTATTACGAATTTTCAAACTTGATCAACGTGCCTTTCTGCCAGGACAGATATTCCCCAATGTCGGCAATATGGGCCTGCCCTTATGTCTGCTCGCCTTCGGTGATGAGGGTCTGGCCCTCGGGCTGACCTATTTCACTGTCAATATTGTGTTTGGATTCACGGTGGGCATGTCAATTTCATCAGGCTCCATGTCAGGCAAGGAGCTGCTGCGAAACCCCATGTTCTGGACAGTCATTCTTACTGTTTCCCTGGTTTTTGCCGGGATCGAATCCCCCGCATGGATTTACAACACCACGAATTTGCTGGCCGGACTCACCATACCCTTGATGTTAATCGCCCTGGGTGTTTCCCTGGGCCAGTTCAAGATCACCAGTCTGAAACGAAGCATTTCCCTGTCTGTAATGCGCCTTGGCCTGGGCTTCGCAACCGGCAACCTGATTGCCATGTTGATGGGACTGGAAGGTGCCGCAAGAGGCATCCTGATCATGCAATGCTCCATGCCAGTAGCCGTCTTCGCCTACCTGTTCGCCATGCGCTACGACCGCCAACCCGAAGAAGTTGCAGCGACTGTTGTGATTTCAACTGTTATGTCTTTTATGTTTTTACCGGCGTTGCTTTGGTATGTTTTGCCTTAGAAGTGGAGAGTGGCGAAAGAGTTTAACTTTTTAGCCAGCGGCATTGAAACTTTTTACTCGTAACTCGTCACTCGCAACTTCAGCAATTGCGCTGCCGCATCCGCCGCCTCACGGCCCTTTATGATCATATGCTCCAGAAAAAACCTCTGCTGCTCTTCCGTGTTCTGGAATTCCTTGGGTGTGAGAACTACCGAGAGCACCGGTAACTGCATTTCCAGTTGCACCTGCATAAGCGCGTTGACGACAGTTTGGGCAACAAACTCATGTCGGTAAATACCTCCATCCACCACAAAGCCTGCTGCTACAACCAGGGCATAGTCATCTGTTGCAAGTAACTGCTTACACTTTAATGGCAGTTCAAAAGCACCGGGAACCTGAAAAAAATCTACCTGGCTTTCCGGGTGTTCCAATTCGTTCAGGCGAGTAGCAAAACCTTCCCGACAGCGATCAACAATTTCTTCATGCCAGCTGGACTGAACGAAGGCAATCTTTCCAGAAAGGGTTTGGGGTAATGGTTTCATAGCAAGCTCCTTAATAAATCTTTACGGAGCATAGAAAAAAACAACAGCACACACGGCAGAATAGCCATGTGAACCATGCTTTTATTCTCTCTCATCCGGACTATCACCGTCGGCTTTGGATTCTCACCAAATCTGCTGACCCCACATCACAGTGGGCGCTCGCGGGCTTGTTAACAAGTTAACTTACCGCCGGTAGGGAGTTGCACCCTGCCCCGAGAATGGGCCAAATTGTACAATTTGGCTGACACAAGTTACAAGTCACAAGGTATAACACGTCTACCAGATTATAAATTTCTTATAATCAAGAAGCCGTCTACCTTTAACGTTAATATCAAGTTTTTGCTAATAGCAATTTAAGGCGATTAGGTTAACGGGTCGTACCTTGTGACTTGTGACTTGTAACTTGAGACTATTTTCAAGGTGCCAACTGCTTTATATCCCAGCTCTCATCTGGTTGAAGCCGATACTCAAACCGATCATGAAGTCGATTGGCCCCGCCTTGCCAGAATTCGATTTCATTCGGTCTGACGCGGATGCCGCCCCAGAAATCTGGCAGAGGTACTTCTCCTGCGGCAAATTTTTCCTTCATGTGCGCGAGCTGGGTCATGAGGAATTCCCGGGAGGTAATATGACGGCTTTGTTCAGAAGCCCAGGCGGCTAACTGACTGTCACGGGGACGGGACATGAAATACCGGGCTGATTCAGCAACAGAAATTTTTTCCGCTTCTCCACATACCTTTACCTGGCGGTCCAATGTGTTCCAGGGGAATAACAGGCTGACTTTTTGGTTTCCGGCAATTTCCTTTGCCTTACGGCTGCCGTAATTGGTGTAAAAAATAAAACCGTCATCATCCAGGTGTTTTAACAACACGATGCGTTGCGACGGCTGCCCATCCTCAGCAACCGTGGCAACCACCATCGCAGTCGCATCACTAATGCCGGAGGCAATGGCCTGATCCAGCCAGAGTTTGAATTGAGAAAGGGGATCGTCATGGAGATCCTCGCGAGATAATCCACCCTGAAGGTACTCGCGCCTGAAATGCTCAATGTCCATGTTGGTTTACTACAGGATGTTATTGGGAAAATTCAAAACGCTCATCATAAACACGCTTGTCGAATTCAAAATTGCGCCAGGCCTTGTAACCGGTTCCGTAATCAAAATAGCCCCTGCCGTGCTTTTTATTAGCCGCCCAAAGGCCAACATACAAGGTGCCATCCTCCCAGCGATAGGTCCCTTCACCGTAAAACACATCATTTTTGAATTCACCGTAATAATTTTCGGTATTTTCTTTTAACCAGTTTTCTGTGTAACGGTCTTCTTTCAGGTCCTTGACCTTGAAGGCCTGCATGCCGGTACCATTGCGGCGATCATTGCGCCATTCGCCCATGTAGATATTGCCTTCCTTGTCCCACAAGGTGCCGCGACCCCATTTTTTACCCAGCATGAACCGGCCTTTGTAAAATTCACCCTCATCATCAAAGGCCAGGCGGCCGAAACCATGGAATTTTCCCTCTACGAAATCGCCCCGGTAGGTGCGCAGGCCACGCCCGGTTTCTTCAACCAGCGTACCTTTACCATTCACGCAATCCCCACTGATACATCCCAGTTCGTCATCATCAGCTGCCTGCAGGGCAGATGCCGACAAACAGGCAAAAAGAAAAAGTGTGATTCGCGATGAGGTATACATGTAATTATCCAGAGTTTTCCAGGGGTTAAACTGATTTTGACTTGTACTATGTATGGGGATTGTAACTAAATTCACAACACATGGTTATGGGCCAGCCTTGTTAAATCGCCACTTTCTTGGACGCCAGCACAAGGATAAAAGTTTACCTCTTTTTATCCTTTAATCTTTTTATCTCTTTATCACTCTCTTTTACCAGTAATTTTCAGTAGTGACTTGCCCAGGTTTCTTGCGCAGATTTTTGCTTAAACCGCGGGCAGATAGCAGCTCAACAACGTCTTTCACCATGTCCGGATTGCCGCAAAGCATGACTTGAGACACATCCTCTGCAATATCCAGATTTACGGCTTTTTCCAGACTTCCATCTTCTATAGATGCTGGAATACGTCCCTGGATGGTGCCCTCCACCGGCTCACGGCTGATAAATCCCTGAAAGCGGAAACGGTCACCGTATTGATCACCAAAGCTCTTGATCACATCCTGATATTGCATGTCTATTTCAGCTCTCACCCCCTGGACTAGCACCAGATTTTCATAAGTCTCCCAGGGTCGATCAGTTTTTAAAATAGAGAGAAAGGGGGCTATTCCGGTACCAGTACCTATCATCCAAAGATCACGCGACTTGGGCACTTCATCAAGTGTAAAAAAGCCATTGGCCGGATTTTTTACCAGTACCGTGTCACCCGCATTAAGCGCATACAAAGCATTGGAAAGCACCCCCTGGTCGGCCGTATAAAAGAAGAATTCCAGCAGGTCTTCATGGGGAGCACTAAGAAAGGAATACGGACGGGCTACTCTTTTATCATCTATGACGAGCGCCAGGCTGGCAAACTGGCCAGCTGTATAGGGAGAAATACCAGCGTCAATTTTTAGAGTAAACAGCTTGTCACTCCAGTGAATACTCTCAACGACCTTACCTTCCAGCCATTCAGCCATGATTTCCCCCCTCAGGAAATGTGGTTTTTGTTAGCTTACCATCACAGCGGGTCGTGATGAAGAGCAAAACGGATGCAGGATGCAGGATGCAGGATGCAGGATGCAGGATGCACAAGATTGTGTTCTGGTTTATTTCTACTTCAAAAGTTAAATCGTAATTTCTCACAAAAATCCAAATATTTTGCTCAAACCATCAGTTTTCCTCTTGCATCCTGTCTTCTGTCTCTTGTTTCTATTATCTGTTCTAGTATTCTTGCCACATTCATTTATCTGATCAGGATTTTCTTATGAGCTGTAAAGTCGCCTTTATAGGACTTGGTGTGATGGGCTTTCCCATGGCTGGACACCTGGCTAACGCCGGTCATTCCGTCACTGTCTATAACCGTACTGCTGAGAAAGCAGAAAAATGGAAGGACACCTACTCGGGTGAAAGCGCAGCGACACCAGCTGCAGCCGCACAGGACGCTGACTATATCTTTACCTGTGTGGGTAATGATGACGATCTCAGGGAAGTCACTGCTGGTGCAGACGGCGCCTTCCAGTCAGTCAAAGCGGGTGCTGTTTTCATTGATAACACCACCACCTCGGCGATAGTGGCGCAAGAACTATCCGCCATCGCCCGGGATAAAGGCTTTGAATTCCTGGATGCCCCGGTATCTGGCGGCCAGGCAGGGGCAGAAAACGGCAAGCTAACGGTCATGATTGGCGGCGATGAGGCGGCTTTTGAAAAAGCCAAACCTGTTATTGAAAGTTTCGCAGCCAGCATTAAATTGTTGGGACCATCAGGCTATGGCCAGATGACCAAGATGGTAAACCAGATTTGTATAGCCGGGCTGGTACAGGCCTTGTCCGAAGGTATTCATTTTGCCAAGCGTGCCGGCCTTGATGTCGAGAAAGTTATTGATGTCATCAGTAAAGGCGCTGCGCAGTCATGGCAGATGGAAAACCGTTACGCCACGATGATGAACAACGAATTTGATTTTGGCTTTGCTGTTGACTGGATGCGCAAGGATCTTGGCATTGCCATGGAAGCAGGCAAGGAGTTTGGTGCCACCTTACCTATAACTGAAATTGTCGATAGTTATTACGCTGAAATACAGGGCATGGGTGGGAATCGTTGGGATACTTCTTCCTTGATTTCCCGACTGGAAAAATAATCATTCAATAAGTGGAATTTTTTTACAGGACTTTTAAAACAAACGATTGAATTGCCCTGGAATAGTTGACGAAGATTTATATAGAGGATACAGTCAGTCGTGATTCTGGCTTGTCTTGATTGGATCTATGGAACTAGAACACAGCCACGCCCACATACTAAGACTCAATATTGCTGGTCATCCTGTTGAATGGCTGACCTGGCAGGAAGCCACTACCCTCTACGCTCGTGATCTCGTTACCTGGACCCTCGGGGATACCTTATATACAGTCAAGGGCGGGATATCCCGGCTCACTGGCGAACAATCATCCATTGCCCTGCATAGTATCGTCGCCTGCGCAGGTGAATTGCATCACGGCCAACCTAAAAAACCCACACTGAACAACCGCATCCTGTTCCGACGCGATCAAAATCTGTGTATGTATTGCGGCAAGGAATTTCGTGACAAGGATTTAAGTTGTGACCACATCATCCCCACATCCCGTGGTGGCAAGAACTCATGGACTAATGTCGTTGCGGCATGCAGACGCTGCAATCATTACAAGCAGGACCGCACACCGGAAGAAGCGCATATGGAATTGCTGGCTCTTCCCTTCAAGCCTAACTCGGCGGAATATCTGGCGCTGGTTAATTCCAAAAGGATACGCGCAGACCAGATGGAATTCTTGAAGTCGCAGTTTTCCAAGAATTGCCGCCTGCAATAGCGGTTTCTTTTCCAACAATTCAAATATGGACAAGAAGGCTGCGCCTTCCATTGTCGGATGACGCTACGCTTTTCCGACCTACGAAATTTCGGAATTTACCTGCACCCATGTAGGTCGGCATAGCGAAGCGTTTGCCGACAAGGCGAAAGCAGTTCGCCCAAATTACATCGCTCTGGAAACGCCATGAGCACAATTCCCCTAAGCTTTAAGGAATTTGTACACCATCGATTGAAACAACTCAGGCTGTTCCACATGCAACCAGTGTCCAGCCCCTTTCAATACCTGGGTCTTTGAATTCGGAAACAGTGCCTGCATTTTTTTCTCGTACTTCTTGAGAATGTAGTTCGACTTGCCACCCTTGATGAACAGAACATCTCCCTCAAAGGGTGTGTCGGAAGCCAGGCCATCAATCAAATCCTTATACCCTGCCCTGATTTCATCCAGGTTCATGCGCCAGGAATAATTGCCTTCTTCATCTTTTTGCAGGTTTGCCAGCAGAAAGTCCCTGACTCCTTTTTCTTCCACCTGCTCTGACAGGATTTCATCAGCATCCTGCCTGCCGTCAATCAGGTCCAGGTTCAGCAGTTTCAGTCCCTCGAAAATATTTTCGTGATGGGAGTCGTATTTCACGGGAGCGATATCTACAACAACCAGCTTTTTAACCAGCGCAGGATAAGAAAGGGCTAGCTGCATCGCTGTTTTTCCACCCATGGAATGACCAATGAAATGGGCGCTTTCTATGCCATGCAGTTGCATGGTTTGGCGTACATCATTAGCCAGATGAGCGTAAGTCATACCCTCACCCCACTCAGAGCGGCCATGATTACGATGATCCATGCCATAAACGGCAAAAGTGTTGGCCAGGATCTTGGCATGCTGACCCCAGTTTCCCTGGTTGCCAAATAGACCATGAAGAATAATGAGGGGATCACCGGTCTCAGAATATTGCTTGCAAAACAATTTCATAATACGCAACACCCACCTTCTGCGAATACCTAAATGTTAAATCACCAACCTGTCAAACCTGGCGCTTTAGTTACAAAAACAGCTAACTCATTAATTACCAGTGCCTAGGACAGGTTTCCTTTTACCCAGTTCAACACATCATCATGGTGAGTTTTGGTATTCACCTTTTCCATGATGTGACGCAACCTGCCCTCCTTATCAATAATAAAGGTGCTGCGTTTGAGTCCCATAAATTCCCTGCCCATAAATTTCTTCAAGCCCCAGACCCCGTATTTGCCGGCGATTTTATGGTCTTCATCAGAAAGCAGCGTGAAATTGAGTTTGTCCCTGTCGGCAAATCTGGCAAGCCTGGGATAAGGGTCAATGCTGACACCCAGAACTTTAATGCCCATTTTCTGCAATGCTTTTGCACTGTCACGAATGCCGCAGGCCTGCACTGTACAGCCTGGTGTCATGGCCTTGGGATAGAAATAGAGTATGACGACACTACCAAGATAATCCTTGAGACTATGTTTGTCCCCATGCTGATCCAACAAACCAAATGCAGGGGCCTTGTTACCAATTTTGGGTAATGCCATCAGTACCTCTTAATAGAAAAACGCTGACCGCGTGAAGCATACTGCCAGTCAAAGCAGAGAGTCAAAAGGAATATTTCCTGATCAAATTCAGCTCAGAAGAGCCAGAATATCTTCAGGAACGAAAGGCCTGCCTTTGGCATTAAGGGCAACGGCTGTGATCCTGCCAGATAGCATCAAGGCCTGGTCACTGACGCGGTGTATGGCCTGATGAAAGACAATTTTAAGCCGACCCCGACGCTCAAAATGGGTGCTGACCCTGAAGGCATCACCACTGGTCAGAGAGCTTTTGTAATCCAGCTCAGCCCGAACCACGACCAGGTGGATGCCCTCCCGGGTGACCTCGGCAAAATCCACGCCCCGGGAAAGCAGGTATTCATGCCGCGCATGCTCAAGGTAATTCATGTACACGGCGTTATTCACAACACCTTGCAGATCACATTCATAGTCACGTACCTGCAATGTCAATTCATGGGTCTTCTGCACTTCAATCTCCTGCCACGTGAATGCTCGATATTCTATGGGATAAGTGACCTGAGCCCAATAAATACGCGAAAAAAGCCTGGCTATATTTACTCCAGGAACACCGAGTGTCAGCGATTGCATGTCTTTTAAGTTATCCACAGCTGTGAACAAAGCTGCTTCCTGTGGATAATTCTGTTAATAGTCATTAGCAGGAAGTTGCTTTTGAAGTGCTTACACAGGTTTTAAACCAATGGTTATAAATTAAAATTAAATATAATCCATATATATCAATAGCTTAATTAATAGGCCCGGTTTTTTTATTCATTTATTAAATTTTCTTAATAGCATTTTTACAAGGATTCGCTATGTGCATAAAACTATTGAGATTATTCCGTCTCTGGTGAAAAAGGCTCAGCAAAAAGGCCTGTTTGTGACCCCATAATCAGCCTGGCTTGTCGCTACATTGCTGTCTATTATTGAAAGAAATTTACCCAATCTGGTTCTATTTCGTACAAGCCCTTCCAATCGACCCATCCAGTCGAAAAAGGAAGCAAAAGGAGAGTTACATAGTATGAGTCATCTAATCCATACAGCACGCACACTAATAACCCTGGTACTACTTTCAAGCCTGAGCCTGTCAGCCTCTGCCCAGGATTTCGACTGGGCCCCTGACTTCCCTGTAGGAGCCAGTATCCCGGTGCTCGAAGCCCCGGATCAGAATGGTGAGGTCCAGACCCTGGCCACACTCACTGGCGAGAAAGGCATTGTCCTTGTGATCAACCGCTCCTTTGACTGGTGCCCGTTTTGCAAAGCCCAACTCGACGGCCTGCAGAAAATAACCGGTGAGCTCAGCGCCACCGGTTTCAATATTGTCACCCTGACTTATGATCCTGTTGAAACCCTCAAGCTGGTCGAAGAGGATCTGGATATCAGCTTTGTCATGCTCCATGACGAAGCCATCAAGCATGTGAACGCCTACAACATTCTCAACACCCAGTATGAGCCCGGACATTTCGCCTATGGCGTGCCCCAGCCTGGCATAATGCTGGTGAGCCCTGAAGGCGAGATTCTGGCGAAATTTGCTGAAGAAAATTTCCGCGTCAGACCCGACTGGTCAGATGTGCTGACTGCTGCCAACAGTCTGTAAAGAAAGCTTTCAATTAGTCCAGGCCGGATACGCTCCAAAGGTATCCGGCTTTTTTTTGCCTGGCTACCAGGCTCTTGCGAGGTCAACAAAAAAATCGCTTCTGCGTTATTGGTGGAATCAGACTTTGTTACACTAGGCACAATCCATCAGTAAGCGGACACAGGCATCCCTTTTGAATAGCAAGCTCACACTGCCAACATTTCTTGTCGTCCTGCTCACGGCATGTGCCACTGATGAACCAGTTCAGCTGCCTGTGAACACGGAATTTGACATCGTTGATATGTCCGGCAACTGGGAAAAGGATTACCAGCTCAGTGATGACTTTGAAACGGAGTTCAATCTCTACGTGTTTGATATTCAGCGCCAGCTCAACCCGCAGAGTGAAAGCATTAACCGCAACTCTTCAATCGCGCTTGGTGGAGGTGCTGGCGGCTCCATGGAAGCCATCGTCGGTTTGGCCCGCTTTACCGAAGAGATCACTCGCATGCCCCTGCTCCAGATCGAACAGGACCGGTCGCGCATCAGGATCGATCGGGAAGATGATTTTGCTCTTCTGTGTGAGTTTTTCAACCGTCAGTCCATGGCTACAGAAACGCCTTTTGGTAACGAACAGTGCAGCTGGAGCAGGGATCAAATGCTATTTCTGTTAACTCTGCAAAACGGTTTGAGAATCTACTATCAGGTTACCCTGGCACCCAGTGGTCAACAGCTCAATATCACCACTACCGTGTCCTCAGACCAGGTGTCTACACCGATGACCATCAGCAATTATTACCGGCGCTATGATATTCCCGAGAACAACATTGATTGCATTCTCACCCTCACCCGCAACAATGTTTGCCGCCAGGTCAATAACTGATGCGCCACCCGGTTTTTCAAGTTGTACTTATCTCTTTTCTAACAGGACTGTTTGCTCCCGGGTTAGTCCCAAGACTTCACGCACAAACTTCCGAACCAACGTTACTGGATATCAGTATCAGCGTATTCGAGATGAACCTGCCTGAAGATATACAGTTGCAGGAGCAACAGGATGTTTACCCTGCCGTACGCCAGGCTGAAGTGCGTTACCTGCCTTCCTTTTTAAAACTTATTCTTCAGCAAACTGGTAACTGGGGAGCAATCAGGTTGCTGCCGGAAAATGATATTGGTGCCGAGCTGCAAATTGCAGGAAAAATTGTGCGCTCTGATGGTGAAACGCTTGAGCTGGAAATGCTTGTTACCGATGCCACGGGCCGAATCTGGATCGACAAAACCTACCTTAACACCGCAGTGGAAAGTGTTTCTCTGAATCAGCCACTGCTGGGCACCGATCCTTTTCTGTACCTGTACACGGAATTTGCCAATGACCTGTCCAGCATGAGCCTGGAACTTACCCCTGAAAATATCAATGAAATCAAACAAATAGCAATGCTCCGCTATGCCGCCCTGTTGGCACCAGAGGCATTTGAGGCCTACCTGTCCACAGATGAAACAGGCCTGTTCCGGCTAGACCGCCTGCCTGCCGAGAACGATCCCTTCCTGGTACGGGTTCAGGAAATCCGTGAGCATGAATATGTGTTTATTGATGTTGTCGATGAGCAGTACCAGGACTTTTTCATTTCCATCAAACCCGTCTATGACCTGTGGCGAAGTTATCGTCGCGAACAAATGGCCAGTGAAGCGGACAAGATTCGGCGGGAAGAATTACAGGGAAATGATTTGCGTCGCGGCAGTTACATGTCCCTTAAAGAAAGCTACAACAATTATCGCTGGGCCAGGATGCAGGACCAGTACCTGGATGAAATTAACGAAGGCTTTATCAACGAAATACTCCCGACTGATGTTACCCTCGAAGATTCCATCTATCATCTCTCCGGTACGCTGGATGAACAGTATCAGGAGTGGCGCAGTATTTTGAAAGAGTTGTACTTATTGGACAATCCTATACCCTGATTTTATTACTCCCCTTAAAGGAAGACTGAAGGAAGACCTATGGCTGACGACAAGCAAACCCCGGAAATACCAAAGTCACTGGATGGCATTATGGAGAATCTTAACCGGCAAATATCTCCTGTGCCGGGTTTCAAGCCCCCCTCGGTTGAAAAGGAAGCGCTGTATTGTCCACTGCCAGCCTCTTGCAGCGTAGAAGATAAATATGAATTCCGCAGTGCTGCCGTTTTCCTTGCCTCCCTGGCTACTGAAGTTAAAGCCTGGCGTCAGACTCTCCCTCCCCACTATCAGCCAGCAGTAATTGCCATACTTCATGGTGGTGTACAGGTGAATGTCCTGAAACTGGCCCAGGTGTCATTTGATGGCATTCGTATTGAGGGTTTGTTGCAGGGATCTCCGATGACACTATTTGCCCATCAGTCCACTGTGCAGATGATGTGCTATGCCATGGAAATCTCGGAAGAGAAAAAAGCCAACCCCATAGGCTTTATCTGGCCGGACAGAAACGAGGAAGTGTAATTCAGGTAAAAGCCTGTTCAGGTGTATCTATTTGTCGGCAAACAGCTCTGCGAGCTTATGCCGACCTACGAATTTACCAAACCTTGTAGGTCGGCATTACCCTAAAGGGCATAAAAGCGAAGCGTTTGCCGACAAGGCGAACAACGTTCGCCCAGATTGAAATGCTGAGAATAGCTATTTCACTTGCAAACAAAATCCTGCCCACCACCAGGCACACAAAACTCACCCCAGTTTTCCGTAGCCCGCCAGTAATCAACAATGCCTTTTTCCTGCAGGAGCTGATTGAATTCCGGTAAACGTCGCATGTCATCAAACACACCATCCCAGATGGCCGGGCTGGCATCCATACCAAACCAGTAGTCCAGCGCGATTTCAGGTTGCCCCATCAAGGCAACCAATCTGGCCATATAGCCCAACTCCAGTGGCGTTACTGAAGGATCATTAATCAAGGCGATGATATCTTCAGTGGATTCATCAAAATCATCCACCGCCAGAATCCCCGCAAACTTTTCCATAAAACGCCGGCTTACTGTTTCATCATAAGCATTGCCGGTTTTGTTCGCATAATAATCCTGTATCAGTTCAGCTGCCTGCGCCTTGTCACCAGCGCGCATGGCCAATTCCCAATCGACTGCTTTAAAAAGAAAATCTCCCCCTTCCAGGGCCAGGCCATAATCGGCAAGCTGTCTGACCTCTTCCCTCTGACCACGGTACATTTGATGCAAGGCCAGTTGGTAGGTATAGCGAGGGTTCAAGGGGTCCTGCTGCCGCGCCCGATTGATCATGCTGATGGCTTCATTGAATTGTCCGGTACGCGATAGCAACTGGGCGTACTCTTCCATGGCGCGGGCAACGGAGTAGCCATAGCGCTCAAAATATTGCCGGTACATATTCTCGGCTTCAAGGAAACGGCCTTCATTTCTCAGGCCCCCTGCTTCAACCAGCATTAATTCCGGCATGTCCGGGGCTATTTTTGCTGCCTCGGCAAAAGCTCTGGCAGCCTGACCGGGAAAATCCACCGCCTGGTCCTGGGACAGTATCAACTGACTGCCATCGTAAATATCCCCCAGCGTTAACCAGCCACGGCCGTATTCAGGATCGATACGCACCGCTTCCTCAAGCAAATTGATAGCACGAAATACATTGTCCGGCGTGAACTGGTAATACAGCGCCAGGGCCTGCAGGGTCTTGTCGTAGGCTTCAATATTGCGCGTCATCCCCGGCACATCAAACTCGCCGGCACCCAACGTGACACTGAGCGCCGTGGCCACTTCATCCACGATCTCGTTGCGAATGGCAAACACATCGGCCAGTTCCTGATCATAGGTGCGTGACCAGATATTAAATCCATCCTTTGCACTAACCAGTTGCGCGGTCACCCGCAGGTTATTACCGGATTTACGCACACTACCCAGCAGGATATTGGCTACCTGCAGGGATTCGCCGATGTTGCTTAACACTTCATCCCGGTCCTTGTAATAAAAAGACGATTCACGACCCGCTACCTGCAAATCCGGCATCATTGCCAGATGGTTGATCAGGTCTTCACTCAAACCATCAGAAAAATATTCCTGATCAGAATTTTCACTAAGATCGGTAAATGGCAAAACGGCAACGGAGTTATCGAAAGGGCTTTCAGTGATTTCACCAACTGTTGATAATTCTTCGACTTGCTCTTCTGTCTCATTCGCCCCAACACCCTCCTCTGTTGAACCCGAATTATTCAGCACATAAAAATCCAGTAGAAAGGTTGCTATGGAGAGAAGCACCAGGCTGCCTATCATGATATTAAATACCAAATTATTACTTTTCACCTCGTTACCCTCTCGCTTAACAGCATCTTCTTTATCTTCCTTAACCCAATTCTTTTTGTCTTGATGCGTCATTTGAAACATCCAGGCCAACATCATCACCAGTGGATAGCCCCCAATCAACATAAAGCCAAAACCACTGACAAGAATCGGCGGCCAATCAAACACAGGTGTTAATGTCCCCATCACCTGCAGAATCAGCCACGACACCACGACATACGTCAATCCAATCCTGAATAGTGTCCTGTGCGTCGTTTCTTTAAAAAATGGCATATGGCTCCTTTGTTTTGTCCTTGCCTCTTTTCTCTTGCATCCTGCCAATTGCTTCGTTCGAAGTACTCAAAAACATCTCCAGTATCACGTTGCTACCTTTCGGTTCTTCGATAGAAACATTAGTCAACCCCGTCCTTTCAGAATGATTTTTATTTTTATTTTGACCCTGAAGAATGCGCGTTTTTTACTAATTATTCAAGGAGTTAAGGCTGTTTTCCGATTTGATAGTCACTAAATGTCTTCTTTTAAACAGGAGGGATATCCAGGCCTTTTTCAGTGAAATCAAATACCTGCAATGGCTTGTCGAACAAGGGCTTGTAGGAGACAATGCTCCAAAGTTAAAAACACCATTCAGGGGATATTTTCATGCGCAAGGCAATTCACACTTTCACTGTTTTACTGGCATTTCTGACTGTTGCTTGTACCACCACAGCCCAACCTCCGGGCCGCGACATGTCAGAAATTTTGCGTACCCTGCCCCTGGAAGGGGCTCCCCTGGCAGAACCAGGGCCCTATCAAGTAACGCAGGAGGCGGCCTTTGATAATCCCGGCTTTATCGTGTTTCGCCCGGTTAGTCTGGGGGCCTTCCCTGCCCAGGATCGAATGCCCATACTGGTTTGGGGTAATGGCGGCTGCAATATAGATAGCAGAAGTTATCAAGGTGTTCTTTCCACTATCGCGTCTCACGGCTTTATTGCCATCGGAACGCTTCCGGTTGAACCGGAAGAAGGTGAAGAGGCACGGCGCAATGCCACTGCCGATGACATGGTGGCCGCAATGGACTGGGTTGAACAGGAAGCCATCCGTGACGGCTCTCATCTCAAGGGAAAAATCGACATTGGACAGATCGCTGCCATGGGTGTTTCCTGCGGCGGCTTCAGGATGGCGGCGGTGGCTGGACTGGATCCACGCGTGGATAGTGTTGGCTTATTGAATACCGGTGTTTCCGACACCTCGGAACTGGCAGGACTTCACGGTCCGGTATTAATAATAAACGGTGGTGAAGTGGATTTTATGTACGACACAGCGCGGGAAAATTTTGAAGCGATCAACCATGTTCCGGTGTTTTTAGGTGCTCGGGAAAATGCGGGCCATTCAGCAACCTACCCACATCCGGGTGGTGGTGAATTTGCCAATGTGATATCCGACTGGCTTATGTATACCTTCAAGGGCGATGAGGAAGCAGGTCGTACCTTTGTTGGTGCAAATTGTGGACTCTGTACTAATCCCACGTGGGAAACGGATGCCAAGGGGCTTTAAAAAAAGATAAAAGGATAAAGGGATTAAGAATTATTGGACGGCTGGTTAAATGACCATGCCGTCCGTACCTACAATCACCTCGCCGTCAAAGTGCTGGCGGATTCCTTCCAGATAGATTTCGTCCGGCTCATCCATTAATGAGCCGGGCAGGATATGGTTCAACACCAACGTTTTCACTCCCGCTTCAGCCGCCATGCGCCCGGCCTCTTCCGTGCTGGCATGGGTTTCAATGATGTGCTGCCAAATGCCTTCACGGGCGTCCTGATACAAATCACCCTCGCCTCCGGCACTGGCCAGATCAAACCATTCCCGGGTTTTGGCCAGTTGAATGGTTTCACAGACAAAGACATCGGCGTCTTTGGCCAGAGTCACCAGGTTTTCTGAATAGGTGGTATCCCCTGAGAACACCACACTGCGATCAGCAGTTTCAAAGCGATACGACAAGGCGCGGTAAGGCATCTGCGCCTTCGCCCAATCGGGGAAATGGGTGTTTTCAATGGTACTGACTTTCACTCTTTCATCTTCAAAGGCGCTGTGAATCGTTTGCGTTGCCGGAATCACCTGGCCGCTAAATACGGTGGCGGGTTGCAAGCTGCGCTGCTCATCCACAAAACGAATGGTTGTATTGGCCTGGCTAAACTGCAAGGCGGCGGTCACAAGATCATCCGTACCATACGGGCCAAAGACCGTTGTTGGCTCCACCCGACCTTGCGTCCATTGATGACTCAACAAGGCGGGAAGGTCAGCCACGTGATCGTCATGCAAGTGGGTAAGAAAAATAGTGGGAAGGTTGAGAAAATTAATGCCTGCTTCAAGAATCGCGCGCTTGGTGCCGTAGCCGCAATCGATCAGGTAAGGGACGTTATCAACCACCAGCAGTGAAGCCGTTTCACCTCGCTGCAGGTTGAAGTTGGGGCCACCCTGGGTGCCGAGCAGGATGATATTAGTACTCGAAGTTTGGGCAAGTCCTGGCATTGCAGCAAGACTGCTTAATGTGGCACCTTGCAATGTACTTGTTAATAATTTTCTTCTGGAAATCACTTTCTACTCCTGAGGGGATTACACTGTCTCGGCAATTGGTTGAACCCGAATTTTTTTTTCATGTTTTCTGGCCTGTGCCAGATCATAAGCCCCTTGAAGCCTCATCCACATATCTGCAGTACTCCAACCCATTTTTTCAAGGCGAATGGCCATGTCAGCAGAAATACCACATTTTCCGTTGGACAGTTTCGACAAGGTAAGCCGGGTTACACCAAGCGCCTTTGCAGCATCCGTTATGGAAAGGCCTAGTGGTTCAATACAATCCAGTTTAACAATTCGGCCAGGGTGAGGCGGATTTTTCATAGGCATAAGTCTGTTCCTTAATGATAATCCAACAGATCAACATCAAATACATCACTATTGTGAAATCGGAAAATTATTCGCCAATTTCTTGATACGCGCATTGACCAATAACCATTCAACTCCCCCTTTTAAAGGGTGCAATTTGTATGTTGGTACATCCAACTCTTCAATATTTTTTGCAATTTCCAGTATAGAAAGAATACCTTCAATCCTGCCACGAGAGTTTGGAATCAATTTCCAAATCTCCCCTGAAACGAAAAACCTCTTCAATCCCTTGTGCTTGAACGTCCTTATCAAAGCGATTACTGTATATATACGATATACACCTGTCAATTTCTCATACTCTTAATTTAGTAGTGTTTGGAAAGTTTTGCTGGAAGAGATGCCGGAGAATATGGAGATTGGGTGGTAATAGAATTTTGAATATCAAGTACTCTGACCCCTTGATTTAGGTTTCTATGGGACAAATGATGGCGAAACACACAGGCATAAAAAACCCCAGTTACTGATAACCGGGGTCTTTGAAAGTGGTGCCGCCACCAAGAGTCGAACTCGGGACCTACTGATTACAAGTCAGTTGCTCTACCACGGCTGAGCTATAGCGGCTTTAATCTTTAAACTGTTAACTATCCATTAGTGACTGGTGACTTTATCACTAATTGCCGGATGACAGGCTGCGCCCTTTTCCGGCCTGCAAATCTGACCTGCACTATGCTGGTCGAACAAGCGGCGCATACTATCAATGTCCACCATTTTGATCAATATATAGGTTAAAATTTAGCGCAGAAACATCTCTCACAGGATATGCAGTGTCAACGCTAGCCGACAGCCCTGAGCTTGTAAACAGCCCCGAATGGAAGGCCCTGGTGTCTCACCAGAAAACCCTGTCCCGGCATCCAATTAACACCCTGTTTTCTGATAATCCAGAGCGCTTTGAACAGTTCAGCCTGGAAGCTGCCGGCGTGCTGTTGGATTACTCCAGGAACCAGGCTGATGCTGAAACCCTGTCGCTGCTCAATGATCTCGCGGAAAAAGCCCGGCTAAAACAGGCAATTGCAGCCATGTTTGATGGGGAGACCATTAATGGCAGCGAAAATCGCCCTGCTTTGCATGTCGCTTTACGCTCGCCTGAGCATAGCAATGACACCGGGCAAGCGGTTCACCAGGCCCTGGATCAAATGGCCGGTTTTGTGGGCAAGGTCACTTCCTGGCAATGGCAGGGTTACAAGGGTGATCCCATCACGGATGTGGTGAATATTGGTATTGGTGGTTCTGACCTGGGACCTGCCATGGTTTATTCAGCGCTAAGTGACTTCCACCTCGATGGTATTCGCTGCCATTTTGTCTCCAATGTGGACCCTGCCCATCTGGAACACACTCTGGAAAACCTCGCACCTGAAACCACCTTGTTTGTGATTGCCTCGAAATCCTTTGCCACACTGGAAACCAGTCTTAATGCCCAGGCGGCCAGACGCTGGTTTCTGGAAGCCAATGATAATGAAAAGGATCTGGCAAAACATTTCATCGCGGTGAGTGCCAATACAGACAAGGCTGCGGAATTCGGTATTGACCCTGAGAACATATTCCCGATGTGGGACTGGGTTGGGGGACGCTATTCCCTGTGGTCAGCAATTGGTTTGCCAGTAGCTCTTGGTATCGGGATGGAAAATTTCAGGAAGTTGCTAGCCGGGGCCCATGCCATGGATGAGCATTTCAGAACTGCGGATATGTCTGACAACCTGCCTGTTCTGCATGGCCTGCTCGATACCTGGTACAACTGTTTTTTTGCTGCGGACACCAAAGCCATCCTGCCTTACAGCCAGCAACTACAGCTGATGCCTGCCTGGTTGCAGCAGCTCAGCATGGAGAGTCTGGGAAAATCGGTTTCTGTTGAGGGTGAAAAAGTTGGACGCACTGGCCAGATTATCTGGGGCAGCGCTGGTACCAATGGGCAACATTCATTTCACCAGTTATTGCATCAGGGTACGCATTTGATACCGGTTGATTTTATAGCCATCGCCAAAACTGATTCGACCAACAAGGAACAGCATCTGCAATTGCTGGCCAATTGTTTTGCGCAGAGTCGGGTGTTGATGGCGGGATATGCCTCTGATGATGCGCATAAAAATGTGCCGGGGAATAAGCCCAGCAATACCATGTTGCTGGATAAACTCACACCGGAAAGTTTAGGAGCTATTCTTGCGGCCTATGAACATAGTGTGTTTGTGCAGAGTGTTGTTTTGGGGATTAATGCCTTTGATCAGTTTGGTGTTGAAGCTGGCAAGGTGTTGAGTGCGGATATTTACGAGGCGTTGAATAAAAAGGAAGAGGCATCTGGCTTTGATGCCTCGACCAATTCTTTGATTAATCGGAGTAAGGGGTAACCTGGGCGAACTGCGTTCGCCATGCCGGATGACGGCCTGCGGCCTCTTCCGGCCTACAACGTAGTTCGGCCTACTTCATGTAAAGTTTAAGTTTTTTTGGCGAACTGCGTTCGCCTTGTCGGGAAACGACCTGCGGTCTATCCCGACCTACAATCCTATCCGACCTGGATTATTATCTTTTATCCCTTTATCCTTTATCCTTTATCCTTGTATCCTTGTATCCTTGTACCTTTGATCTTGTACCTTGTATCTGTAGTTAGAACGAATAAACCAAACTGATCGCTGTCAACGTATCAGTCTTCTTGCGCCCTACTGGCACTTCAGAGTTATTACGCGCCTGGAAAGCAACTTTGGTAGTGATATCACCAATGATATTGGTTTCAAGACCTAATTCCAGGACAGACACGGTACGCTCATCACCGATTTCTGTATTAAAGCTCTGGGTTAAGGCGGCATTATCACTGATGGCCCAGTTGAACTCTTCACCCAGGGTAAAAATCACTTCGCCTTCACTGCCGCCATTGATGATGTTATTTTCCCGGTAACCGACACCGCCAAAACCTTGCAGTTCAAAGCGGTCATTCCGTATCAGGTGGCGACCATAACCGCCTGACACAGTGGCCTGGTATTCAAAACCACTGAAGCGATCATCGGTATAGGTTCCTTTCAGAAACAGGTACTGATTTTCATCCAGATTGAAGTCAGATTTATTTTCCAGGTAGTAGCGCTCGGCTTTGGCTTGTGCATTTTCCTGGGAACCCAGCGCCTGGAATTTCATGCTATGAAGCCAACGCTCGGTATTCAGATTAAATAATAATTCCATATTGTATGTATCTGTATCCGTGTTACCTGAGGTACCCACATAACCAAAGGCCACGCTGGCATCATAATTTTTCTCTTCCTGGGCAAAAGCCTGAGTCGTTGATGCGGCCAGAATGGCAAGTGTCAATAATTTGAATTTATGATTTGTCATATTTAAATCCCGAAAAAGAAAAGCCGGTGAACAGATCACCGGCCTTTGTATTTATATTAAAAATTATTGTTTGGTGAAATAACCGATGCGGTCACCCTGGAACGTACCCACCCAGATAGTATTATTCACCTGAAGCGCGGAACTGACACCCTGCATGGCGGCGTTTGCATCCATGCCGCCGACCCGGGTAACCTCAAGTGTTTCGGCATCTACTTCAACCACCGACCAACCACCACCTTCTGCATTACCGCCGGCTGTTAGCAATTTACCTGGCTCACCCCAGCGCACGTTATCAAGCACGATGCCCACAGGAATAATTTCCTTGGCCATTGGGTTTTGACTACGGTCGAAGCGTACCAATTCTTGTGACCCAAAAGCGGCGACAAACATATAACGACCATCTTCACTGACTACGATGCCATTCGGTCCGGAAAGGTCTGTGCCTTCAATAACACTGGCTTCTCCGCCAGGATGCCATTCTTTTACACCGCCATTCACTTCACCGGCAAAAATAGGCTCAAAACCATTTTCATCGGCAAACTCGGTTGTGACAAAACCGCCATCTGCAAGTATGGCAATACTGTTATGCATAATATTGTCTTCAAGAGTGACGCAGCCCTTCCAGGTCAGCTCGGCAATGCCAGTGCTGAAATCCAGATCAAAAATTTCAATAGCCTCACGCGCTCCGTGACTGGTGATGTACAAATCAAAGCGATTGGCGGATGTTTCATTCAAGGCAAGACCGTGGGCAGAGAAATTAGAAGTATCGAGCGGCCCGAGACAATTCGGGTAAGCAGAAGAATCCAGGTCCTGGGAAAAATTTGGCCCAAAAACCAGCTCTTCCCAACTATCATCCAGAGGATTAACCAGGTAAAGGTGCCCCGTGACCCCTTCCCCGCTCATGCCAGAGGTAAGAATCATGCCAGTATCGCCTGCCAGCAGCAGATCTTCTGCATTCTGAAGACCGCATATATAGGTAATCCCCGGATCAGAGGGACATGGCACAACTTCCTGGGTAGTTGTAACAGAAGCACTCAACTCTGGTGCTGCCGTAGTACCGCTGCCTGCTTCATCACTTCCACAGGACGACAGTAAAAAAGACCACAACAATACGCTTCCTACAGATATCCCTGATTTCATAATTTTCCCCAATGGTTTGCCTGGTGCTGAACAATGCAGGTTCAGTTCGAAAAAGGCGCTTATTTAATCATTCCAATGGTGAAAAAACAAAAATCATCACCTGGTTTGCCTGTTATTTCACTTTGCTTTTGCCTATCCTTGGTTGCTATGGAAACATTCTTTATCTGGCTGGAATCCAGCACCCTGAGCCTCTGGGTTCGAGGGGAATCCGGCTGGCACATGGCCTTTCCGGTCATTATTGTCTTTCATGCCCTGGGTATGGGATTTCTCGTTGGTGTGGCCCTGGCTATTAATGGTCGGGTCCTGGGGTTAGCAAAAGGTATCCCGCTGACGTTGCTGAAAAATTTTATCCCCGTGGCCATGCTGGCCTTCCTGGTCAATGCCGTCTCCGGGATATTGCTGCTAATAGGCTATCCCACCAAGGCACTGACCAACCCGGTTTTTTATATCAAGCTGTTGTGTATCGCCCTGGCCCTGTGGAACCTGCGCTGGTTCACCACCAATATTCTGAACAATGCGGTTTATGACACTGGAGCAATACCCAGGCGCGCACAAAAGCTGGCTATAGCCTCCACTGTTCTTTGGGCCAGCGCCATCATAGCCGGACGTCTGCTGGCCTATACCTATAACAACATCATGAGCATTTGAGCGGATAGGCCTTATGGACAGGAACCCAACATTACAGGCACTAAGCGATTGGCTGGAAAGCACCTGGCTTTCCGATGCTTTTATATCCCAGGGCCTGTGGTCCTGGCCCATGGCTGAGTCACTGCATTTTATTGGTTTGTGCTTATTGATAGGCTCGGTTGGTCTGGTTGACCTGCGGATGCTGGGTATGGCAAAGGGCATTTCCTTTTCAGCCATGCACAAACTGATTCCTTTCGGCGTCGGTGGTTATCTGGTCAACGTGACAACGGGTTCCCTGTTTGTGCTTGGTGATGCCGATCAATATATTTTTAACGATGCCTTTCGCTTCAAAATGCTGTTCATGTTAATAGCCGGCATTAACGTGTTGTTCTTTTATTCTACCGCTTTCCGGAAAACCAAACTGCTGGGTCCAGATGCTGACATGCCACTGAATGTAAAATTAATGGCTGGAATTTCACTGGCCTGCTGGATTGGGATTATTTGTGCAGGACGCTTGATTACTTTTTACCGACCTTGATTTTCCGCCCGAAGACTCTTTCCTGTCGACTTGAACCTGCTCTCTCTACACTAACCGATTATTGGCTAAATTCGCCGCTTCTATCTCAACGAATTATTATAACTAATTGTTTTTATTAGTTTTTATTTGTTGGCCCGACAATTGCTTTTATATCTTGCAGAAAGAGCGATAACGCAAGAGGCTGACAATGTTGGTTGAACTACTGATACATCTATTACTGACTTCCATCCTTATACTGATCATTGCAAACCAGTTGCAGGGAGTTGAGGTGGATACCTGGTGGGCCGCCCTGTGCGGCGCAGTGGTTCTTGGTGTCATCAATACTATCCTGTTCCCTGTTGTTGCTTTTGTTACTTTGCCCTTCACCATTTTGACCTTTGGCTTATTCCTTCTGGTCATTCATGCCTGCATGTTCAAATTCTCTGCTGCTATCGTCTCCGGCTTTCGTGTAAACGGTTTTGTACCCGCACTCTATGGCAGTATACTTCTCACTCTGTTTGATCTCGTGATATCTGTATTCATCTGAATCGGAAATCTTCTATAAAGAGAAAAGAATTAAAGCTGAAAGCTCAAGGCTGAAAGCTGAAAAGACACTGCCTTTAGCTTGTGGCTTGTGGCTTTCAGCCTTTAGCCTTTAGCGTTTAGCCTTTAGCTTTTAACTATTATTTTTTGAGGAATCCATGAAATTAGCTCAAAGCATGTCCCGTCTCGGCACCGAATCCGCCTTTAAAATTCTTGCCAAGGCTAAAGCCATGGAAGCCGCTGGTCGTGACATCATCAATCTGGGGATTGGTGCGCCGGATTTTCGGACCCCGGACAATATTGTCGAAGCTGGCAAGAAAGCCATGGAAGATGGTTTTCATTTTTATACCCCGGCCAAAGGTTTACCTCAGTTGCGGGAAGCTGTTGCTGCTGACATTCAAAAATACCGCGGTGTCACTGTTGATCCCGAACATGTCATGGTCGTGCCGGGCGGCAAGCCCACCATGTTTTTTGCCATCATGATGTTTGGCGAACCCGGTGCAGAAATCATGTATCCGAATCCGGGCTTTCCCATCTACGAATCCATGATTAATTTCTCTGGCGCGAAAGCTGTACCAATTGAGCTACTGGAAGAAAACGGTTTTGCCTTTGATCCGGATCGCGTGCTTGCGCAGATCAATGACAATACCCGCCTCATCATTATCAATACGCCAGCTAACCCAACCGGGGGCGTCCTGGAACGTGATGTTATTGAGCGCTTTGTAAAAGGCCTGGAGAAATACCCCAACGTGGCGCTGATGTCCGATGAGATCTATGCCCGCCTGCTCTATGACGGCCTGGAACATGTAAGCTTTCTGGAATATGAATCCATTCGCGACCGCACTATCTTGCTGGATGGCTGGAGTAAAACCTACTCCATGACCGGCTGGCGGCTTGGTTACGGCGTGTGGCCAGCCAGTTTGATTGACCATGCTGAACGCATGCAGATCAACAGCAACTCCTGCCCCTCTGCACCGGTTCAAATCGCCGGAATCGAAGCCCTCACTGGGCCCCAGGACGCTGTTGATGTCATGCTCAGAACCTTTGATGAAAGACGCAAGCTCATTGTGGATCTGCTCAACGATGTCCCGGGTGTGTCCTGTATCGTGCCCAAGGGGGCTTTTTATGCTTTCCCGAATATCACCGGGACCGGCATGAAATCCAAAGAGCTGGAGGAATTGTTATTGGAGGAAGTCGGGGTTGCTACCGTGTCCGGTACCAGTTTTGGTCATCTGGGTGAAGGCTATATCCGTTTTTCCTATGCCAGCAGTACGGAAAATATCAATGACGCCCTGGCTCGGGTGAAAGATTGTTTGGCCAGCAGGGTCTGAATAACTGATCTTTGATCAAAGCATATTAAAGCTGTAAACAGGGGGAATTGTTGTCATGAAACGTATTCCAAGTATTCGCTTTTATGCACTTGCTGTTTGTTTTGTCAGTTTACTGTGTGCCGCCATAACTTCAGGCTTCGCTCTGTATAACCTGGTAACGCTGGCCGCTCCTTCATGGACAATTGAGCCTTACAGGATTCAGTCTTACAGCTCCAATGAAGTTTTTACCAATTCACAATTCCCCTACCCGGCTTTTGGCCGCGCTTCTTTTATTATTAACGAGGGGGTTTCGCAGGCACCCCCCGTCAATAACCCCTATGCCGAAATGTCCGATGAGGAAATTACCGCTGCGCGCCTCTCCCGACTCCAGGCTGAACTGGACGCTCATGCTGGAAGCGCCAGGCTCTCTTTACTCCGTCAGGGCATCATAATTCTGATATCATCGCTTTTATTTTTCACCCATTGGCGCCTGGCAAAAAATGTCGGCGCTGATGAAACATAAGCTGAAACATAAGCTGATACTTGAGAGGGTAAGTCATGAAGTATTTCACAAGAGTTCTGCGAGATATCGCCAGCAGCAATTCAGCTCTGTAGCTGTTAACCATGGAACCGGTAAAGCCTTTCAGGCTGGGCGTAGTCGAAGGCTTTTTTGGCAAAAGCTGGTCCTGGGATGCGCGCACACAGTACGCACAATTTCTCAGTGGCAATGGCTTTACCACTTACCTGTATGCCCCCAAAAACGATGACTATTTTCGCAAGCACTGGTCACAACCCTGCCCTCAGAAACATCTTGATTCATTAACCAGACTATCCAGCCATTACGGGGATGCCGGTATTGAATTTGCCATAGGCCTGAGTCCTTTCGAGCTTTATCGGGATTTTTCCTCCTCCGGTCAGGATGCCCTGGCCATGAAACTGGAAGAAATCAATGCCATCAATCCGGATACCTTTTGCATCCTGTTTGATGACATGCATGGCGACGTTGAAAACCTGGCTGCTACCCAATTGCAGATCATGGATTTTGTCACCCGTCACAGTAAAGCCAGGCATTACATTTTTTGCCCAACCTATTATTCGGATGACCCGGCACTGGAAAAATTCTTTGGTGTGAAACCGGCCAATTACCTGGAAGACCTGGGCAATCAACTGGATTCCCGCATTGATATTTTCTGGACCGGGCCCAAGGTAATTTCAACCGGGTTTCCTGAGGAACATTTGCAACAGATTACTGAAACATTGCAGCGCAAACCTTTACTCTGGGATAACTACCCGGTTAATGACAGTGAAAAACTGACCAAACACCTGCACTTGTCTCCCTTTGAAAATCGCAGTGCCGAATTAAAATCCCTGGCGCAGGGACACATGGCAAATCCCATGAACCAGGCCCGTCTGTCGCAACTGCCCCTGTATTCCCTGGGCAAGCTCTATAACGATGACGGCGCCAACATGAACAATTTACTGGAAGAAGCCTGCAATGTGCTTTGCCCGGCCAAATTGGGTAGCCAGCTGTTCCAGGATGCCGCCATGTTCCAGGACAAGGGTCTTGACCAACTCAGCGACTCTGACAAAGCCGAGATCATTGCGCGTTATATGCCCTTCCAGGATCATCCCATGGTGATTGAATTACTTGACTGGCTAAAGGGTGAATATGCTTTTGATCCGGAATGTCTGACGTGAGGAAGATCGGCCAGGATGACTAAAGATACCCTGAACGCTGAATTCAAAGACAGCACGGAAACACTCACCAACAGTCTGCAGCAGCAGGTCACTGTCTTCAAAGATGACCACATCAGCGATCACATAAAAAAATACGGGCTGCATGAGAAAGAAAAACTGCAGGTCATCAATAAACTTCTGCAGCGTTATTCGTCCCCGGTGGTGCTGGATATCGGTGCCAACATCGGCAATCATGCGCTGGCTTTTTCCACAGTAGCGGGGCATGTCCATGCCTTTGAACCCATTCCGGCAGTCCATGCCCTGCTGGCAAGGAATATCGAACAGAACGCCATCACCAATATTAGCGCTCACAAGCTTGCCCTGTCGGACACTGAAGGCAGCGATACCATATACATGGTCAGTGAAGGCAACGTTGGCATGTCGAGTTTTGATAACCGGGAAGCAACATCAATACCTGTAAAGGTCACCAAGGAAACCGGCGACAATTTTCTTGCCCGCCAGCACATTCCCAAAGTGGACCTGATCAAGATTGATGTGGAAGCCCATGAGTACTTCGTGGTGAAGGGCCTGATGCAAACAATCAAGGCGCAGATGCCTGTCATAACACTGGAGTGGAATGACCCGGTTGCTATTGACCGCTTCAACGACTCAGAGGAGTTTCGCTTTCTACAGGAAAATTATCTTGCCCTTGTAATCGGCATCAACCATGACCGAACCTACTGGCGCAACAAACCCTTTGCCTGGTTGAAGCGAAAAGGCAGTCGTTTGTTTATGCCACGCAAAGCTGTGATTTATGATTTTAATCCCGCCTGGAATTACGACAATGTTCTCTTCATTCCCAAAGGCAGGGAGGCCCTCCTGGAAACCATCAGGTGAAACTGCACCTGAAAGTTATCCCCGGCGCACGTCAGGAAAGTCATGAGTGGATGGATGCTGATCACTCCCTGCTCAAAATCCGGGTAACCGCGGCACCGGAGAAAGGCAAGGCTAACAAGGCCGTAGAACTCTACCTTGCGGACATCCTTAACTTGCCCCGAAAAGCGATCAACATAACAAGTGGTCATACCAGTCAGCAAAAAACTGTGGAAATTACCGGGATCAGCCCCCGGCAATTAAATTTAATTCTCGAAAAGTGAAAGTCTTTAGTCTCAACTGTGGTCTGGGAAAAGGGTCTGGGATGAGGTCAACCAGTTTTGGTACACTTGGAATCTACGTACGTCGAAGGCTATAGTTAAGCATCATGAATCGCTTACAACAGATATTCACCATTTGCCTGCTCACCCTGTCACTACTTGGTGTACAGGTAATACAGGCATCTCCTCTGCATGATCATGGCGATCATGTTGTGGGATGTGCACTTTGTCATTTCGATAACACAGAAACTGCTCTGCCAACTACGGCCCAGCCACAGCCACGCTTTGATAACAAAGCGATCTATGCTGTCGCAGACAGTCACTTCATTGTTTTCTTACCATATCAATCCTTTCAGAGTCGCGCCCCTCCCGTTGCTGATGATTAATTTGCAGCCCCGCCGGAATTCCCTGCCTTGAAAGCATGGTATCTCGGCCCTAGAAACACACAATCAACGAGAGCACACCATGAAAACACTGGGAAAAATATTCCTTGTTCTGGCCAGTTTCGAAATCTTCGCCCAGGAAGCGGATTACGAACTGGTAACTATGGCCATGCATACTATTCGCTCGGAAACGGCACTGCCGGTAACCGTGCTGGCCGGCGACGAACTACAGGATGCCGCCAGATCAACTATCGGAGAGACCCTGGCAGGCCAACCGGGCATCAACAACGCCTCTTTTGGCCCTGCGGTTGGTCAGACTGTCATCAGGGGGCAGCAAGGGCGGCGCGTAATGAACCTCAGCAATGCCATTGCCAATGCAGATGCTTCAGGCAATTCGGCAGATCATGCAGTGACGGTGGAGCCCATACTGGCCGATGCCATTGAAGTCCTGCGGGGCCCTTCTACCCTATTGTATGGGGGCGGCGCCATTGGCGGGGTCGTCAATGTCATTGATAACCGGGTTCCCCGTAACCTGCCTGACAAGACAGCCTTTGTGATGGAAAGCCGTCACGATACCGCTGCAGACCTGACCACATCCTCGGGACGCCTGGAGTTTGCCACTGGCAACCTGGCCTGGCATCTGGATGGGGTGCGCCGCGACTGGAATAACCTGGAGATTCCCGGCTTTGCCATTGATACTGCCACTCTTGAAGCAGATGATACCGGGGAAGAAAACAGCAATGGCTTTATTGCCAATACCGGTGGTAAAACCGAAGCCATAACCGCAGGGCTATCCTATATTTTTGCCAATGGCTTTGCCGGTCTGGCTGTTAATCGTATTGATAATACCTACGGACTTCCCCCGGGCGCACACGGCGATGAGCATCATGATGAAGAGCACGAGGAAGGTGAAGCTGACCATGATGAAGAGAACGTGTTTATTGATATGGGTCGCACTCGCTACGATGTAACGGCCGAATGGCGCAACCTGTCACCCTGGATCGAACACCTGGATTACCGACTTGCCTATACCGACTATGGCCACGCAGAAATGGAAGGCCCCGGCCTGGTTGGCACGCGTTTTAACAATGATTCCTGGCAGCAGCGTCTGCAAATAACCCACGAGGAAACAGCCGGCTTTCATGGCGTGCTGGGCCTACAGACTTCAGATGAAGAATTTGGCGCCATCGGGGAAGAAAGTTTTATCCCGGTTACGGATATCAGCAGCAGTGGAATATTCCTGGTGGAAGATCTCCACAAAGACAACTTCACCCTTGAACTGGGCGGGCGCTACAACCGGGATAGCTATTCACCGCTGGATGGCATCACCCCTGGTAGAAAATTTTCTACGACAAGCTTCTCGGCAGCAGGGTTATGGGATATCAGTGCAGCAAATTCCCTGGGGCTGATCTTTTCTCATTCACAGCGAGCACCTTCGATCGAAGAGCTGTACTCCAATTTCGGTCTGGCTGATCCGGAAAATTGCGTCATTCATTTTGCCACCAGTGCCTGCGAAACCGGTGATGTAAATTTTTCAGAAGAGACCTCGAACAATATTGATATTACTTACTACCTGGAACAGGAAGCCTGGAATGCTACGTTGACCGTTTTCCATAATGCCTTTGACGACTATATCGGCCAGGTTGCCACGGGCACTGCAGTGGAAGGCTTTCCAGTCAGGGCATATCGTCAAATGGATGCCCGTTTCAGCGGCCTGGAACTGGATGCCACCTTTCTGCTGAACGACAGTGTGAGTCTGGACCTCTTCGCTGACATGATTAACGGGCACCTGGAAGGCAATGGCGACGCACCACGCATGCCCCCTTCCCGCATTGGTACAAGACTTAATATCACCGGAATCAACTGGACCGCCTATCTTTCGCTGCTTCATGCAGACAAGCAGGATCAACCCGGTTTCTTTGAAATCGGGACAGACAGCTATACCCGTCTGGATCTGGGAGTGAATTTTACCGTTGTGGTTGGCAGAGACAGTGAAGTGCTGCTATTTGCCCGCGGCAGCAACCTGGGTGATGAAGAGATACGCCTGGCGACTTCCTACTTGCGCGGCTTCGCCCCGGAAGCAGGTCGATCACTGGAGGCTGGTTTCCGCTTTACTTACTAGATGATTACAGGGTAATTGATTATCCGGACCAGTTATCTAGGCTACAGAACTTAATCTCTTTGCTTTACCTGGTTTCATGCTCAGCACAATATCTTCCAGGGAAGCAAATTCGGGTTTTGAATTTTCCATAATCACATCAAGCGTTTGTTCAATCTCATTAAGGAGCGAAGATGATTGATTATAAATGGCGTAAATGGGTTGTTGCAGGATCTCGGCTTCTTCGACTATATGTAAAGCGCTTCCCAGGTATTTCTGAACCAGTCTATAAGGTAAATAGGCACTGCCGCCGTTATCGAGAATAAAGCGCAGGGCAATAGCCGTATCTGTTGAAAGCATTACAGGGTTAGGCATTTGAGAATTTAATGTTAAAAATCGCGAATTAAAAAATGAACCCCATTCAACGGCTACATATTCTCCATTCAGGGTATCTGCAATAGATTGTCCTTTTACCGTTGAAACCAGTACAAGCTCAATACTGCTGATCGCCCTGGTGCCAAATTCTTTATCCCGCAAGGGATCGTATAAAAGGCCCAGGTCAATCCTCTTTTCTCGCAACCTGCTGCGCAGTGTCTCTTCATCATGTGATTCGACCCGTAAGGTAACTTCACTAATTCGTTGATGAACAGGTCCCAGACTTTTATTCAACAGGAGCGCAGAAAAACCATTCATAGCCCCCAGGCGTAAAATCTTTTTACTGTGCTTTCTGAGAGAAAATTCCAGCTGAGCTTTTTCCCACTCAGCTACAATGATCTCAGCATAGAAAACCAGCTTTTCACCGGTATCTGTTAATTGCAGATTATTACGGTATCTGTAAAACAAGGGGGCTTGAATCTCGATTTCAAGCTGCTTTATTCGCAGACTGACTGCAGCTTGTGTGATGTTCATCAGTGCCGCCACTTTACCGAAATGACGAATCTCTCTTATGGCGAGAAAGGTTTTTAACAGTTCAATGCCCATAGTATTTATCCCTAAAAAGTAAAGCGACTAACGCTTTAGCCATTTCAAAATATTTCAAAACAGCCTGCTCACCAACACAAAAAGTGGCTCATAATTAAGCTAAATTGTGCAAATAAAATTTTTCTATTAATGATTTTTTATTAAAAAAAGGGGACAGTAAGCTCTGGTTAATATTACTTCCATGAACCAAAAATTGTTGTTCAAATTCAATGTATTACGACGACTAGACAACTAAAGTAGTCATAGTCTTTTTTTTGGGGGGGGATGGATTGTGATCGGCCACTGAAACCAAAGCCAAAAAAAAAGCGGAACCCGTAACAGGTTCCGCTTTTTAGTTTCGAGCAGTTTTAACCTAGAAAGACATGTTAAAACTTAGTGCATAACGTCTGCCAAGCGTATCGTAGTTGGAACTTGTCGCCTGAGCACCACCACGTGAGCCATAAGAGGCCTGGATAGGGGGTAACTTGTTGAACAGGTTCTGAACGTTCATCGCTATCGTGTAGGTAGAACCTGAACTGGTTTCACCATTATAGCCAAGACGTCCATTCCACCAGGTAGATGATGCAACACTGTTGTCATCGATATACCCTGAGGCTTCTGAACGATCCGCTCGGGTGCTGAGCAATGTAGAGTCGATATAACGACCCTGTAACTGCAGAGAGTATGGGCCAACACCGTAAGTAACACTGATATTAGCAGTTACTTCTGGCGTGCCTACACCACCCTGTGTTTCCGTTGGCACACCACCAAGCGGGGTATTGGAACGGGTCAGGATTTTGCCGGCCAGAGCACGAACAGAGAAGTTTTCTAACTCACCGTCGAAGAAGTTCGGTTCCATACGGTATACAACTTCCAGGTCGACACCTTCAACATAGGATTGGGCAACGTTCAGGTAATAGTTGAATACGCGACCAATGTACCCGGTAGCCGGGTCAATGGTGATGTTTGCGCATAAAATGGTATTACCATCGTTACACTCATCAACGATACGCTGCAGACCCAATTGGGCCACGGCGTCGGAGATATCCACTTCATACCAGTCAGCAGAGACCTGCAGGCCTTGCGCCCATGAAGGCTCAAACACCAAACCAGCAACCAGCGTGTTGGCAATTTCCGGCTTCAGGTTGGGGTTACCACCGCTCACCGACGTGATCTGGTAGGTTTCACCGATCCTGTCATCAGTAATTGATCCACCACCGCCCTGGGCGTCGAAACGCTCAGCGAAGGTTGCTTCACGTACGTCCAGTGACTTGGTAAAGCGGAAGCGCAAGTCTTCATAAATCTGCGCTTCCAGACCGATTTTCCAGCTATCAATGGAACCAGTGGTGTTGTAGTCAGAACGACGAGCCGCCGCGCTGCCACCGAGTCTTTGTTCACCGGTATCAGATTCCCAGAAAGGCATCTGCAATTCGGCAAAGTATTCAGACACATTGTACTCACCTGAGATATTAGGCACCGTGGAGAATTGATGCAGGTTAGGACTACCGGCTTCATAGGCAGTTGGAATACCACGAATACCCAGTTCAGGGGCATTCAGAGGTGGTCCCAGTGCATCCACAGATTCTGGCTGAGCATTATCCGAGAATGACTGTTCACGATAGGTGAGACCAGCTGCCAGAGACAGGGGACCATAACCCAGGCCTTCCCAGAGTTCGCCTGTGACCAGAATTTCAGCAAAGTCCTGTTCAATGTGGCCAACGCCTTTCTTCAGGGAGCCAGCATAATCAATGGCGGCCTGGCTCATGTTGCCATTACCCATGACGTTGTAAGGCACACAGTCACGCACGGTATTATCCAGACCAATAGGGGACATCAACGGAGTTCCGGTGGAATCACCCTCTTGCGCTTTGGTGTTGGAACGTGAATTTACACGGCCCTGCACTGAAGGAGAGGCTGCCAGTTGAGCTGGAGTCGGGCTATATTGAGGTAACTGCACACGGCAGACGATAGCACCGGTGTCGGGATGACGTACGGCGTCCATCCCCAGGAACATGCGGTCAACCCTGATCTTGCCATAGACCTGAGACAATTTGTCAGACTCACCGGACTGCCAGCTGGCACGCAGGTCCCAACCATTCGGTAATACCGCATCGAAACCCACCGACCAGGAATTCATGGACAGCACGTTATGGGTTCTTTCGTTGGAACCAATTTCAGGGGTATCCAGGAAGCTGCCCAGTTTATACATTCTGAACTCATCCAGACCTTCAGCATCCATGATGGCGGCAACGCTGTCAGGCAGGAAGGCATTGTCACGGGTGATGGTGGTATACCAGCCATCCTGCAGTGAGTAACCGCCACGCTGACCACCGTCATTATTAGACTCGGAACGGCCGGCCATGATTTGTGCAAAGCCGGTTATTGAATCAGTGAACTGGTATTGGGCTCCCAGGAAAAAGGAACGACCAACTACTTCCTGCCCACTCGGTGCACCACCAAAGGCTTTATTGGCAATGACACTCTCTGGACCCCCGGATTGGTTGTTTCTGCCAACCACATCGCCTGCAATAAATGGGGTGATATCCGTGCCATCCGGAGTAAATTTCATGCCATCCAGTGCGCCACCAGTACCTCTGATAAGGCCATAAGGGGAATGCTCGTTGGAATGTACCCAGGGCAGCGTGATAAAGCGTGGATTGGAAGGAGACTGGGTAGCGCTGGTCCAGTTAGGATTTTGCACCGGTCCCCAACGCTGGAAGTAATCTGAATCCAGATCTTCCGGGTCACGGGTGATCTGATTGATATGCAGTGCGTCAACAGAACCAATGATATTGAGGCGGTCACCAACCTGAAAGCCGCCGGCAACGCTTGCGTTCCAACGTTCACCGTCACCCCATTCGGTGACACCGGTACCGGTTTCGATTTTCAGACCCTGGAACTCACGGTCGATAACAAAGTTGGTCACACCACCCAGGGCGTCAGCACCATACGCGGCGGAAGCACCACCGGTGACCACGTCAACAGTACGGATCAGGGCATTCGGGAAGGTATCGACGTTAACGGAACCACGCTTTTCAGCAGGTACCACACGTGAACCGTCAAGTAAGACCAGGGTACGGTTGGCACCGAGGCTGCGCATGTTCAGGAAGCTGCCACCGGCAGTGCTGAATAGTGCGCCGGAACCACGTTGTGCCGTAGCCGTGCCAAAGAACTGCGGCAAGGCATCCAGTTGCTCGGCAACGGTACCACCTGGCTCAAAGTTGCTTAATTCATCAGGCGTAATAGCTGTAACAGGTGTTGGTGCTGCCATACCATCAGTAACACGGATACGCGAACCAGTTACAGTGATTTCTTCGATATCCGCTGCGTCCTGGGCAAAGGCACCAGGCGCTGCTGTGATACCTGCTGCAATGGCAGATATTGACAGTGCCAGAGTCCTGTATTTGAAACTCCTTTTAAACTGTTTCATAAGTTTCCCCTTTAATTGATTTAAAAAGTATTAAATTGCTCTGAATGAGAATTTAAGAGGAGAAAACAGACAAACAACTCTGGCAGATAAATGAAATAAGCCGAGCCGAGAATGAAATGATTTTAGAATTTACGAAACCAGAAAAACCAAGTTTTCTTGCCACATCTCCCCGATATTTATTAAATGCATTTAATAGATTGCAGTCAACAAAATTAAGTAAAAAATCACAATTATTTCTTATATATTTCAATAAGTTAAATATATTTATTAATATAATAATTAAAATTAACATATTAAATATATTTAATTTTATTGATAAAATATTTTAATTACGAAAGATAAAAATGAAATCACATTTACAGCCCCGGGCAAGGTCACTGGCACTTCTTTTTTGGACGGCTGCCTTGTTGCCATTCTTGTCAGTCCATAGCAGTTTTTTTCTTGCTGCCAGTCAAGGTCATGTTGACTGGTGCATGCCCTACTGGGATTCCTGCACTTCCATCAGCGCTACCGGGCGCCAGATGCCAGAAAAAGCACTGTTCAAACTTGGCATGCTGCCTTCCGCCTTTCTCATGGGGTTTTTATGGTGGCATATCCGGCGTTGGTTGATGTTAGCCCTGGCAGAAAAATCGCGGCACAGAATTAACAGCATGTTTACCCTGGGCTGCCTGGCTGGTTTTTTCCTGCTGCTTTACACGCTTGCCCTGGGGGTGGAAGGAGATAGCTTCCAACGCCTACGGCGTATAGGCGTCACCCTGTCTTTTGCTTTCACCTTTCTGTCCCAGTTACTTTGCACACAGCTTTTTGGACAAGTAGCCAGGCTTAGCGGAGATGCAGCTATGCTTGCATGGCATAGAGCCCTGCTTGGTCTGCTTAGCCTTCTGTTGCTGGTCGGTATTGCCAGCCTGGTGCTGGATGCCCAACTGGGCGACGTATATGACGCCATGGAAGATGCCTTCGAATGGAATCTGGCACTTTTACTGCAGCTCTGGTTTGCGGGCGCTGCAGTGCTGTTGGCAAAAACAACTATTCAGCATTGATTCAGGAAGTTCTTCTTAGACTGGGACAGTAAACATATAGAAGAAGGACTTAGCCCATGAAGTTGATTCAAAAGCTGGATTCCTTGCCAGTTTCGGCGCTTATCGCCCTGTTCATCATATCCATTACAGCCATCACATCCAGCAGCGTGGCGCTTGCAGATCAGCGCAACTCCAACAGAAATCATGCTTTCTCAACGCCGGGCAAGTGGTCTCAAAATACTCTTTCTTCAAACTACGGCTTTTCTAACTATATAAATACCAGGTACAGGGCCTCTAACAGCCGCAACAACAGCTTTTATCCCAATCAATTCAACCGCTTTGTCCAGAACCAGCGCCCAAACAATTATTTTAGAAGTAACAACTTTCGAAGCAGCAATTATCGAATGAACAATTATCGCACCAATAACTACCCTGTAAACCATCGAATCATGAACAGGGATAGCTGGTCAGTGAACCTGAACTTTGGCAATGCTCCTTACCGATCAGGGATTGGCTCCAACCTGCAATACAACAACGCCTGGAATCACTTCACACCCTATCCTGTGATTAACACCCACACCCGAATTATCACCAGCCAACCCACGGTGGTGTATGTGAAAGAATCTTCTCCGTATTCTGTTCCTGTTGTTAGTCGTTCAAGTGTTAGTACAACCACTTACCGATCAGCATCTGGCTCAAGGAATTCAGGAACAGCCGGACGTAATTTGCTCAAGGATTTACAAGGCAATTGTTTTGAACGCAGTTATGACAGTCGTGGCAGAGAAAACCGGGTGCAGTTACCCGACACCGCCTGTTCATGGGGACAGTGACTTTAATTATTATCTACCAGAGTACTTACTTACAGTATCTTTAAAATAATTAAAGTCACTGTCCCCTAAAGTGTTACGCGAATGCAGGCACCGCCCAACTCACTGGTATCCACACTGATTTCCCCGTTGTAGCTGCTGACAATATCCACGGAAACGGCAAGACCAATACCCTGCCCGCTGTTGATGGTATCGCCACGAGCGCCCCGCTGTAGCACCCATTCCCTGTCCTTCTTGGCAATGCCTATGCCGTCATCCTCGATTTCAATATGCAGGGCTTCCCCTCTTTGGCTGACAAAAACACGAATCTGGCTATGGCAAAATTTATAGGCGTTATCCAGAAGATTGCCGGCCAATTCCATCAAGTCACTTTCTTCACCACGGAATACAGCCTCTGCTTCAAGGTTTCGTAACAGGGTGACATTTTTTTCACGGTAGACTTTATCCAGGGCCTTGATGACTTTTTCAAATACCGGCAGCACTTTAACCGGGACACCCAGATAGCGGGATTTTTCTGAACGGGTTGCCCTTTTTAACTGATAGGACACAATCTGGTTCATTCTTTCCATCTGCTCTTCCAGTTCATCAAGCCGCCCGGGACGCGCTTCATCATGCTCAAAGGTATGCTGGCGGCCCTGATGAATCAGGCCGGCAATAACCGCCAGGGGCGTTTTCAGACTGTGGGCGAGATCACCAAGCGTGGTGCGGTAACGGCTTTGCCTTTCGCGTTCGCTTTTAATCAGCAGGTTCAGGTTCTTGCTGACGGTCTGCAATTCCGGTGGATAGTCATGTTCCAGCTGGTCCTTGTCACCAGCTTCAATACTGGAGACTTCTGTGGCCAACTGTTGCAGAGGCTTCATGCCCCAACGCAGCAGTAACAGTTGTGCTATGGACAGCAATACGGCCAGACCACCAAACCACAGATACAGATTGGATTGAAATTCCCTGATTTCTGCCGTGGTCGGATCAACAGACTCCATCACTACAAATGTGAATTCTTCATCCAGGGATGACCAGTACGTGCCATAACTGGCGAACGACAACCTGCCCTGATCCGGGGCATCCATAGCACCAAACTGGGTCTGGCCCGGTGAAACCTGTTGATGCATGAAACTGGCCTGATCAAGATTCAGGTCCAGAGCAGAGGGACTGCGCCAGACTTCATTACCCGCAGTGTCCAGGATGAAACCATAGAGCCCCGAGTTAATCTGCGCGAAGCGGGCTTCTTCAAGATCGGGCAGGAAAAATCCCTCATCATCAGGTTCGGCCACACCAAGCAAGGCATACACCTGCAATTGCAGTCTTTCCTCAACAGCAGCGGCCACACTTTCCTTGAAGGCCCGATCCAGAACAAAACCGGCCAAGCCAAGAAAGAGAATCAACAGGATGCCAAACGCCAGGACCAGGCGCGTTTGTAATGAAAAGCGATTTTCAGGCGTGATTGGCAGGGACATTGAAGCGGTAGCCCTGGCCGCGGATGGTATCGATAGGTTTCAGACTTTCATCAGGGTCCAGTTTCTGACGCAAGCGGCGGATAAAAACTTCCAGTACGTTGCTGTCCCGGTCGTAATCCTGATCATAGAGATGCTCTGTCAATTCTGTCTTGGATACCACCTTGCCAGGATGCATCATGAGGTATTCCAGTAACTTGTATTCGTAGGCAGTCAGTTCTACTTCACCACCATTAACTGTCAGGCGTTTGGCCGTGGTATCCAGGCTCAAACCGGCAAAATCCAGCGAGGGTTTGGAAAAACCTGCTGCACGACGCAACAGGGCATTGAGCCTGGCCTTGATTTCCTCGATCTGGAAAGGCTTGACCACGTAATCATCAGCCCCGGAATCCAGACCTTCCACTTTGTCAGTCCAGTTGTCGCGGGCAGTAAGAATTAGTATGGGAAAAGACATACCCTCGTCGCGGATAGCCTTGATCAGATCTATGCCATTGAGCTTGGGCAGGCCCAGGTCAATAATCGCGGCATCATAATCGTATTCACGGGCCTGGTATAAACCAGTTTCACCGTCACCTGAAGAATCGACGACATAGTCGGCATCTTCCAGGGCTTTGACAAGTTGAGCCCTGAGCAGGTCTTCATCTTCAACGATCAACAGACGCATGGGGAATTTTCAGAAGTTAGGAAAGAAATTAATCCGATGAAGTGCTTACATCACCGGAAGTGGCATTAACGAATACGTTGAATACGGTGCCGTCCTGATCCATCCGTACTCGATAATTGTTGCTGGAATTATCCAGTACGATACCAAGGACACGACCTTCATAACGGTCACCGGCTATATTGGTTGCCTGACGACGAGTAATACGGGGTTGGGGCGCGAGATTCTTGACACCATTTTCCTGGAGGGTAGCGCGTTGAGCCCTGCTTTCAACACTTTCTTCAAAGCCCAGGTTTTCAGCACCCAGGGACACGAAGGACAGGAATGCAAAGGCCATCAACAGGCTGAAAATTATTGGCTTCACAATACGCTTCAATGGGAACTCGCAAATATTCAATTTCTCGAATCTGGTACAGCTATTTACATCCAACTTATCATCTAAAAACACAGTTAAATAACTGGTTCTACACTGACTCTGACACGTACGGTTGAGCCAGGTTCATCAGGCATTCTCACCTTGTAATCCTCGCCATTGTAGCGATACAGCACATCATAACCAACTAATTTTTCCTCCTGGCGGTAGCTGTGAACTGTCTCGCAGCGCTCCACAGTATCCAGGCGAACAACCGGGGAATTACTGGACTCGCTAATATCCCGGGCTATTGAGCTGCCCAACATGGCCCCGACAATAGTGCCTACATTCTGGCTGTTCTTGTGGTGCCCCAGCGAATGTCCAATTGCGCCACCAATTACCGCCCCAAGGAGACCCGGAGTATGGGAGCGGTAATGGTGACGACTACTGGACCTGACAACTTCTTCTTCCCAGCACTGGCGGGTGGGAACCGAAGTCTCGATAACACGATAAATTGCTGTAGATTCAAGTACTTGTGCTTCATGATAGGAGCTTTGTGCCTGCGCAGGCAGACTGATAACACAGGCTAGAAACCCGGTGGAAAACAGCATTTTCCCGGCATTTTTTTCAGCTTTTTTTGCAGCTTTCTTTTCAGCTTTTTTTTCAGCTTTTTTTTCAATAAGGTCGCCTGATCTGCTCATGGCCTGGACTCTCTAATGGACGTTGGCTAAACCATAACAAGCAGTAAATGAACATTCCCTGAACATGTGAAAAACTCCCGATTTTCATAATGGCATTGTATCTGGCAAATTTAGGGTGAATAATGCAGCTGTAACGGATTGATTATTATTAAGAAACTTTTGTAATTTCAAATATTGGACTGACCCTGATGGAAGTATTCATCCTTTTGTTCCAACTGATCATCGGGCATTGTGTAGGTGATTATGTCCTGCAACCCGGACCAATGGCCTCAGGCAAAAGCCGCCACAGTAACTTGCGCGAGCAATACGGTGACGAGTTTCCGCAGTGGTATTACTGGCTGTCAGCCCATGCCATGACCCATGCCGGTATCGTCATCCTGATTACCGGAAATTACTTCTTCGCTATCCTGGAATTTTTCAGTCATGCCCTGATTGATTTCTGTAAAAGTGAAAAATGGATCACTTTGCATCAGGACCAGCTTGGGCACATGATTTTTAAAATCATCTATTGCGTGATTTTCTACATGTCTATGGCTGGCTAGGCAATTTGGCCTGGCTGGAATGCCAGCATGACTCAGCCCCACCCTTTAGAAACATCCATTCCTGAACTCTGAAAATTTTGTGGACTTATTGCTATGGCGGAACAATACCCGGAATTGTCCGACGGCCTGATTAACTTCATCGAACGCCAATCACTTTTTTTCACTGGTACTGCCCGCTCAGAGGGAAGAGTCAATGTCTCTCCCAAAGGTACAGACAGCCTCAGGATTCTCTCAAACAGGCAGCTGGTCTGGCGCAACCTGACCGGTAGTGGCAATGAAACTGCTGCGCACCTGCTCGAAAACAAGCGCATGACCATCATGTTCTGCGCCTTTGACAAAAAACCCCTGATCCTGCGCCTGTATGGAACAGCCTGCGCCATTCATCCCAGGGACAAGGACTGGCATAAGTGTCTGGATTTATTTTCTGCACATACCGGGACCCGCCAGTTTTTTGTCATGGACATTGACCTGGTACAAACATCTTGCGGCTTTGCAGTTCCGCTGATGAATTTTGTCGGGGAAAGAGGATCGCTGGACACCTGGTCGGAGAAAAAGGGCGAGGAAGGTATCAGGGACTACTGGAAAGAGCAAAACAGTCTTAGCCTTGATGGTTTTGACACGGCAATATTACCTGCTGATTCCTGATCAATTTTCAGATAAAGCGTTGTTCCGGTAACAGCGGCGGTATTGGACAATCCAGCAGGCTGCCAACCGCCCTGAGCAATTCGCTTTCTTCTGCCGTAACTTTCCCATCAGCATTGATACATCTCACCATGGCTTTCAGCAGCTTGGGTTTTTCCAATGGCTTGAGATTATTTAGTTTATCCAGGGCTTTTTCCAGTGATCCCGTATTCGCGCCAAGTTTGTGCCGGTATTGCATGCCCATGTTCAATTCAAGAAACTTTTTAGCCGCCATAAAGGCTGCTTCGGCGGCTTGCTCTTCCTGTTGGCCGGCAAAAGCCAGCACTGATAACAACACTTCACACTCTTTATGCAGCGACTTTAAGGCATGGGATTTCATCCTGCGGTCGGGTCTATCATCCAGGTTATAACGCAGTATTTTGAACAGACACCATTCAAACAAGGAGACTTCTTCATCTACCAGAATCAAATGTCCAAGCACACTGATGAAAGCACGGTACTGAACACGTGATAGCTGCTTGAGACTCGGCATGGATAAATCAATGAGTGACAAATAATCCTCTCTGGAAACCGAGCTGATTTTTGTCATGATTTTCTCGAAAACCCCCCAATTATTGTCGTCCAGTTGTTCCTTCAGAATCTGTTTCTGTTTTTCTGCCGTTTCCCTATCGGAAAGGGAAATTAACAAACTGTAAATTAGCAGAGAGGAACTCATGGAGTTGTGCGCTTCCTCTTTAATCACCGCTGGTATACCCGCAAGGATTACTGCAGCCTGGATGATGTTTTCTGCATTGGGATTGCCGATATTGGACAGGGCACTGCCATCTGCAGATTTGCCAGTAACGCTGGCCGCCTGCGCAGTACTTGCATGACTTTCCTTGTCCACAGCTGACGGGGGAGTAAATTTACCCTGCCAGTGAGGGTCAATACGCTGGATTCGGTCTGTAAGGGGGGGATGCGTGGCAAAAAGGCTGGAAAAGCCTTTTTTCAATCCGTCACAAAAAAGCATGTGACTGATTTCAGAGACATCATTTTTTTCAATGACCGAACCGTGAACAGAACCGCCGATTTTTTTAAGGGCGCCACTTATGCCATCAGGATTGCGCGTAAATTGCACGGCTGAAGCATCGGCAAGATATTCCCTTTGCCGGCTGACGGCTGACTTGATCAGATTGCCAAAGAAAGTGCCGCTATAACCAATGACCATCAGGCCCAACCCCAGAAACAAAATGGCACCACCGCCATTCTTGCCTGATCTGGATCCCCCTACCCTGTATCGCCCCCCGCGCAAGATATGGTAACCAATAAAACCGAGAACCATGATGCCGTAAAGGAGTCCCATCAACCGGATATTCAAACGCATGTCACCGTTGAAAATATGACTGAATTCATGAGCTACCACACCCTGCAATTCATCCCGGCTAAGCTCCCTGATACAGCCACGGGTAACCCCTATCACGGCATCGCGAGGTTTATACCCGGCGGCAAAGGCATTGATACCTTCTTCTTCCATCAGGTAGACCGATGGAACTGGCGTACCCGAGGCTATGGCCATTTCTTCAACCACATTCAGGATTTTTCTTTCATCGGCATCGCGGGTATTGGTATTGAGCAAGCGCCCACCCATGGACTCAGCCACCGCCTTACCGCCACCGCGCAACTGTCCCATGCGAAACAGTGATCCGATGCCAACGATCACCAGAACAACAAGGCTTACCACGAGAAATACTTTTGATGACAGAAATTCAGTTGTCATGCCAAGCTCCTGGCTTTCGGCATAAAACAATACGCCAATTACCAGGAAGGAAGTGATAACGATCAGGGTGAGAACTGCCGCCATAAACAGGAAGACCAGCATACGCGTCTGGCTTCTGGCCTGTTCCTGGTGAGCGAAAAAATTCATGGTGAGATTAAACTAACAGAAGTGCAAAAAATAATTCAGTCATTCAATTGCAATTCAGGGTACAGCGCACCGTACCGCTGCAAATGCGTTTTGATAATAAAGAGACCACCCGTTAAAAAGATATTTTCGGGGCTGCCTGCATAGCCTCGCTATCTTCAAATTCCAGCAAACCAGCATCACCGGCATGACCAAAGGCACCAGCAAACACCACAGGTGGGAAAGTCTGCTTGTAGGTGTTGTATTCAGTTACCGCATCGTTAAATGCCTGTCGTGAAAAAGCCACTTTGTTTTCTGTACTGGTCAACTCTTCCGACAACTGCATCATATTCTGGTTTGCCTTCAGATCAGGATAGGCTTCCACCACCACATTCAATTTACCCATTGCACCTGCCAACATACCTTCCGCCTTACCCAGATCCAGCATAGCTGAGGGGCTGCCGGGATCGGCCGAGGCTTTTTCCAATCCGCTCAAGGCCTGGTTACGGGCAGCGATCACCGCTTCCAGGGTTTCACGCTCGTGCTTTATATAGCCCTTTGCGGTTTCAACCAGGTTGGGGATCAGGTCGTAACGTCTTTTCAGTTGTACTTCGATCTGGGAGAAGGCGTTCTGGTAGCGATTTTTCAGCGTCACCAGTCGGTTATAGATGCCCACGATCCAGAAGATCAGAACACCAATAATAACCAGAATAATGATTGTTGAAATTTCCATAATAATATCCTGTGTATTCATTCAGCCTGTTGCTGGAATGTTATGGATGATAACTCTTTCGTCCCACCCAATTGAAGCGACGGGTTTAATGACTATTCACATAAAGAATTTCAGGATGGGTAACACAGGGACAGAGCTGTAGCTCTGTCCCGTGGAATGACGCTACGCGTCATTCCTAGCTACGATCAGGATACAGGTTATAAAGTTTATCGCCTACCTGAATACGTTCTGTTTTCATTTCATAATTATTGCCTTCACTGCGGCGATGACCAAAAGCAGTAACAGTATCACCTACCTCCACGTCACTTGCAGTGAAACCTGCCCTTCTACTCCGGCTGGGCGGGCTCAGCAACACATCCCACTCCATACCATTAGCATCTCTGAGCGTGAGCCGGTCATGGGGATTACCAAAATGCTTATCGGCAACGGTTGCCGTCAACTCGAAGGGCTCATTACCATACCAGGACCAGCCATGGTGGGCATTAGAAAGAGTCGCAACAGAACCAAGAACCAGGCCAAAAAAGAGTTTTACTGCAGTTTTTGAATTAATCATATCTGCCTCCTTTGTTCGATTCTGAGGATATGACAGACGGAACCAAGTCTCAAGTCACAGGTTTCAAGGTCCGACTCGTCAACCTGATGTTTTTTAACTGATTTCTTTGGCAGTTAAATATTTCTGAATTAATTTTAGTGCTTTTAACAGTGTAGGTCGGCATAGCGCAGCGCTATGCCGACCTACAAACAAATCCACATAAAAGGTAATCAGGTTGACGAGTCGGACCTTGAAACCTGAGACTTGTGACCCGAAACTTGCGACTAATAAAAAACCGGGCTTTCGCCCGGTTTTTTTAATTCTCTTCAACCTCGTCTATATCTTCTGGGGCAACGTCTGGCGGAGGTCCGAAGGGGCTTTGTTGATTCATGGCTATATGTGTCTGAGAAATCACGTAGTGCCTGATGGCCTCTGTGTCTTCCGCTGTCAGCATGGCAGCAAAGGAAGTCATGCCGCGATCCGCCAGGGCTCCGCCAAGAACCACATTGTCAAAGCCTTCTGCGGAATGCAGCATTGGTGACCTGCGCAAATCCGGGAAGGAACTGCGCGCCATACCGCCTACATCGTGGCACATGGCACAGTTTTCACTGTAGATATCGCCGCCGCGGGCAATCAACTCTTCTCCCGCAGTTTCTTCTGGTGGTGCGAAAGGACGTTGGGTGAATTCAGTAACTTCCGGTAATTGTGCAGTGCCGCCAAGCTTGTACACAAGCAGACGCGCATAGGTTGGTGCGTAGTAACCCTGTCGGGAAGGGCCTCCGACAACCTGGGCAATGTACTGCTCACCCTCATGCATATAGGTAATGGCACCAGCGAAAGCTCTGGCTTGCGTATCAAAGACTTTCAGCTCAGTGCCATCTTCAGCATTATAAATGGCCAGGGATTGGTCATTACCATTTCCTTTTACCAGTAATCCGCCAGCAGTGGACAGCGTCCCGCCTACTGCAACTTCTTCTATGGCCCAAACTTCTTCGGCTGCCACTGGATCCCAGGCTACCAGACGTGTACTGCTGCCGCGTTCGATAGTATTTTCAGGATCATCGTAGGCATAGTCGTGACCGAAATATTCCATGCCAAGATTGAATCGACCCTCAATGTTTTCAGGCGCATTGGCAAAAGCCATGCTGCTTTCCATAGCGGGTATATATAGCAGGCCAGTATCCGGACTGAAAGACATGGGAGCTGCACCATGGGCACCGGCCGGACCTGGCTGAATGATAGTGCCAGCTTCGCGCTGGGTGTACTGGGCAGCCGGATTGATAATTGGACGGCCAGTGGTCATGTCATATCCGGAAGTCCAGTTCACAGAAACAAAATTATTGGCTCGCAATAACTCGCCGGTATAGGCATCGAGCATGTAGTAGTAACCACTCTTGGCTGCCTGCATGGCGACATGACGTAATTCACCATCCACTTCAAGATCGGCAATAGTGATTTGCTGAACGGAATCGAAATCCCATTCTTCATAAGGAATCTGCTGGTGATGCCAGACGTATTCACCGGTATCTGCATCTACGGCCACAATGGAATTAAGGAACAGGTTGTCGCCGCCACCAGGGCTACGCACAAGCGGGTTCCAGGGAGCGCCATTGCCTACTCCAAATAACAGGAGGTTGGTTTCCTGATCATAGGTAATGCCATCCCAGGTGGAACCACCACCACCAAGTTCCCACCAATTGCCATTCCAGGTATCTGCGGCCATGCGCATGGCTTCGTTTTCAAAACCCAGTTCGGGATTGCCTGGAACTGTGTAAAAACGCCAGATGATTTCTCCGGTTTCCGCGTCTAATGCCGACACGTAGCCACGGGTTCGGAATTCTGCACCACCGTTGCCGATAAAGACCTTGCCATTGGCAACACGCACTGCACCGGTGGAGGTATAGTTGAGTTCCTCGTCCACTGTTTGCGTTTCCCAGATCACTTCACCGGAACCTGCATCCAGGGCAAACATGCGGCCGTCATAGGCTGTGACAAAAACCTTGCCTTCGTATACGGCTGCACCGCGGTTATTCACACCGCAACAACCTTTACCCGCCACATTTCCAGCCACCTGCGGATCAAAGCGCCACAGGCTGTCTCCGGAGCTGGCATCAATCGCAGTGACCTGTCCCCATGATTCTGTCAGGTAGATAACGCCATCAACATACAAAGGCGTGGACTGTTGTCCCTGGTTGGCCCTGATATCCAAATACCAGGCCAGATCCAACTGATCAACGTTGTCAGTATTGATCTGATCGAGCGAACTGAATCGCTGTTCATCGTATGTACCGCCATAGGTCAACCATTGATCCGGTTCACTGGCTGCATTGTTCAACCTGTCCTGATCGACGTTGCCGTAGGCAGAGGTCATCGCTGGTGCTGCAGTAGCTGCTGCTGATGAAGTCTCTGATGTGCTTACTGATTCTTCACTACCACCACATGCTGCCAGAAGTACTGAAACGAAGGACAGCATGAGTATCCTGTATTTTTGCATAACAATTTCCTTTAACAATTTTCTAATATCCAGAGCTTACGAAAGTGATTAATAAATGCGTAAATTAAACATGACCACAAAGTATCGCGCAGCCAGTTTAAAGATGCACCCTGTTCTCTCTTTGAATTCCTGATGATTTACGAATGACCTGTTGCTGCTGCTCAGTAAACTTTCGCTATTAAAAAGCAGAAAGATTTACGCATTATGCATCATGCGTTTGATCACAGGAGAAATCACCAACATTACGATGGCTACCCCCATGGCAATATAACCAACCTGGGTATATACCCCAATGTAGGTGGCTTTCGCCGCTGCGGCATCGGCAAGCTGCCCACCAATAGTCTCTGCTCCCGTGGTGGATGCAATGACACCCGCCAGGTAATTGGAAAGACCGCTATAGAGGAACCAGGCGCCCATAGTCATACCCACTGCATGGGCTGGAGCCAGTTTGGTTACTGCGGACAAGCCAACAGGAGATACCATTAATTCGCCCATGGTATGCACCCAGTAAATCAGGAAGATGAAATAAACAGCCGTCAGGCCGGAACCACCCGATACTTTCATACCGGCAACCAGGGATAAAAAGCCCAACCCTGCGAGGAACACACCCATGGCAAATTTAACCGGAGTTGAGGGATTCAGATTACGTTTATCCAGTGATATCCACAGCCATGCCAACAGTGGTGCAAACATAACTATGAACATGGCATTTAGCGACTGGAAAACTGGTGCTGGTACAGACCAGCCGAACATGGTGCGATCTACCAGGCGGTCGGTGAATAAATTCAGGGAGGAACCGGCCTGTTCAAAAAGAGCCCAGAAGGGAATCTGTGCCAGGATAAAATATATACCGGCCAACATGCGATCACGCTCTTCCCCCTGACAGCGCACAAAGGCGTAACCAACCAGGAAAACGAAAACCAGAATCCCTAATAATCCGACATAACCTTCATGCACCAGATGGGAATTCATCACTAGTAACAATGAAACCGCAATAATGCCTAACCCGGTGATGTAACACATATGTTCAACATTAAATGGGCCAATTACTTTTTCTTTTAACTTTTCCAGGCTCGGCGGTTCAGCCTTGCCTTCGAGCCAGTGTTGATACTTCAGAAAGACTATCAGACCACCAAACATGCCAATGCCAGCCAGGCCAAAGCCGTATTTCCAGCCATAGACAATGCCCAAAATTCCGCAGGTCCAGGATGATAAAAAGGCACCCAGATTAATACCCATATAAAAAATGGTGAACCCGGAATCGCGGCGGGCATCCCCAAAACCATAAAGAGAACCAACAATGGTAGAAATATTTGCTTTAAGAAAACCAACCCCTGCAATAATTAGCGCCAGTGACAGATAGAGAATATTTAAATACATCTCTTCTGTCTCTATGCGCAGCGTGTAGCTATCGGTAGGAATGGTGGCAGGCAGTCCAACTGCTGCAGGATCTGCAATCAACAAGTTGGTTGCACCCTCACTGAAGCTGATTGCAGAGATACCCTGGTCTGCAATAAGAATCTGGTTGGCATCACCACCGCGTCCATCCAGAGTCAACTGATATTCACTATTGTTGTAGCTCATGATCTGCCGGGAACCATTACCCTCAAAGGCCATACCGAAATGGCCCAAGACCAGAAGAATGGCGCCAAAGGTTACAGCCTTTCTGGAACCAAGATATTTGTCGGCCAGGGAACCGCCTATTATGGTCATGACATAGACCAGGGCTGTATAGGCCCCATACATAATGGTGGAGCGTTCATCGGAAAACAGGAAATGCTGGGTCAGATAAATGATCAGCAGGCCGCGCATGCCGTAGTAGGAAAAACGCTCCCACATTTCCGTGAAGAACAAAATCACCAGTCCACGGGGATGACCAAAAATAGTTTTACTGATACCGGCGTCTGGGTGGGCGTCGCCCTGAGTTATAGTGCTTTCTGTCATGATTAATACTGGGGAATTGAAAATCAGGGTATGAAGTTAGACCCTATTTGCTGAATTTTCAAGAGGATAGGTAAAAGTTGGCAAGCAAAAATAGTCAGGGAAGACTTAGATAACAAAACCCTGGCAGTTTAAAGAGTCCCGGGAGCTGATTACAGCTCCCGGGCGCTCCAGGGGAATGTGGCCTTTAGCGTGACCCAATGCAAAACAAGTCATGTCGCAGTTAAACAGCAAGTACTACCTCCATGTATTTCTGTCTTCCTGCCAAATTGTCTCCACCTTGTGTGTTGTGGGAACAGCAAAATGCTGACAATTCTCTAAACTTTACTGCTCTGATCAGAGTGTCTGCCTACAGCCGTTTTTAAGAATATTAATTCTCTTTTATTAATACAAGGTAATTTTTGGATATTCTGTTTTACTTTCCTGATAAATCTCATACTCGGGCTCACCCTTTACTGTTGACTCAATTTCCGGAACCGGACCTGGAGTAAAATTTCCACATTTATTTCCTAATATTCAGTATGTTAACCCTTAATTTGCTTTACAATGTGATTTCAATTCGACATAACCTGCCAATTTCTCTTTAATTGCCGACTGGTACAGGAATTTCCCGATTCATGACACTGAACTGGGAAAGCATTAAACAGAATATAAGTTCTCTTTAGATGACAAAAAAACCTGAACTCCCACAAAAATCCCTGGGTAGAAAAATCAAGCAGCAACGGGGTCACCGTACCTACGATGCCCTGGTTACTACCGGCTTTCGCTTGCTGGAAAAAAAAGACCTGGAGAAAATTTCCGTGGCCGAATTAGCCCGGGAAGCTGGTTATTCTGTTGGTGCATTTTATGCCCGCTTTCATAGCAAGGATGAATTTTTCCAGGCCCTGGTATTTGAGCACCTTCAAATCAGAACCAATACGCTGGTAGATCTGTATACCAATATGCCTAGAGAAACACTGGTCGAAGACCTGATTGAAAATATGACCAATTACTATTGGGAACACAGGCAATTCTGGCGCACAGTTCTGGTAAAAAGTATCAGGGACCCTTCCTTCTGGGAGCCTTTTCGGGAACACTTTTTTGAATCCACGAAGCGCTTCATCGACCGTTTGCACCAGGAAAATAACCGTTCATTAACAGAAAAAGAAGAAGCGAATATATATTTTGCCTTTGAGGTGGTCCTGAGTACTATTAATAACACCATAGTTAACCAGTCTGGACCCATAATGATTGGTCAGAAACTGTTTATAGAAGAGCTGATCAGAACCTTCAGCCTGGTTTCTGACTACAATAAACTTGTTAACGAATAGCAAATATACGGAGTAAGACAACACACATTCGGGGGAACGCCGTGCCAATTATTCTGAATTTCACTTTATCCCATCGTACTTTTCCAAATCCAAACAATACTTACCTGGCACTTTTTGCCGTGCCCTTCTTCTTGTTGTTGTCTGCTTGTAGTGCCGACCAGGAACCCGGTTCGACTGCTGAAACAGCAGCACTCCAGGAAGACTCTCGCCCCAATATCCTGTTGATTGTTGCCGATGATCTGGGCTATGCCGACCTGGGTATTTATGGCAGCGAGATCCCCACACCCAACCTGGATACTCTCGCCACTAACGGCATGCTGCTGACAGATTTCTACGCCAATGCCACTTGTTCACCCACACGTTCCATGCTCATGTCCGGTACAGATAATCATCTGGCAGGATTGGGTGGCATGCGACAGCCTCCCGGCCCAGCCTATGAAAACCAGCCTGGATACAGTGGCGTTCTGAATTTTCGCGTCGCCTCACTGGCAGACCTGATGACAGATGCCGGTTACAACACCTACATGACGGGTAAATGGCATCTCGGCCCTGAAGTGCACAACGGACCCAGGGCCAGAGGTTTTAAACGTTCTTTTATTTCCCTTGATGGCGCAGCCCATTTGGGCCCCTGGGACTGGCGTGGTCCACAAAACGCCAACTACCGGGATGGCGATGACCTGGTCAATGTGGATGAGGATTTTTATTCCACCCGCTTTTATACCCGGCGCATGATTGATTACATCGAAGCAGACCGCAATGAAGATAAACCTTTCTTTGCCTGGCTTGCCTATACTGCCCCGCACTTTCCCATTCAGGCACCCAAAGAATCCATTGCCCGATTCGACGGCTGGTATGATGACGGCTTTGAAGATCTTTACCGAAGCCGCTTTGAAAAGCAGAAGGAGTTGGGCCTTATTCCCGCTGATGTTGAACCGGGTGGAGAAGAACTATTCACAACCCGCTGGGAAGATCTCAGTGCTGAGGAAAAACAGTTTTCTGCCCGCCGAATGCAAATCTATGCCGCCATGGTGAGCGATCTGGATATTTATGTAGGAGAGGTCATCCAATATTTGAAAGACATTGGTGAATTCGACAATACTTTTATCATGTTCATGTCTGATAACGGCGCCGAACCAGGGCGCAGAGATCTGGCAAACACTTATCAGCAACATGTCGGAACATTGTACGATCACAGCCTGGAAAACCTTGGTGCCGGCAACACCTGGGTCATGTACGGCCCCGACTGGGCAACAGCCAGTGCGGCACCATTTAGAGAACATAAGTTTTCCGGCTTTGAAGGGGGTTATCATGTCCCGGCCTTTGTCCATTACCCGAGCATGGTGACACCCGGTACACGCAACGATGGCATGGGAACTGTCATGGACTTAATGCCCACCTTCCTGGCCCTGGCTGGTACACAACATCCTGGCACCAGCTACAAGGGGCAGGACATATTTCCGATGAAAGGAAAATCATTGTTGCCTTTGCTACAGGAAGAAGTCCCCGAAGTTCACGACTCAGATGAAATCTTTGGTTGGGAAATCTGGAGTTATGATGTCAGGGCAGTTCGCCAGGGCGACTGGAAAATAGTCTGGGATGAGCAGGATGATGACCAGGTCCACACCCTGCTATTTAATATTACGAATGATGTTTTTGAACGCAATGATTTAAGCGCAGCCGAGCCAGAAAAATTATCGGATATGACGGCCCTCTGGGATAGATATGTCGAGGAAAATGGAGTCATTTATCAAGCGCGGTAAACTGATACTGGTTTTTGCTGCTATCACGGGACTTGCCCTGGTTACCGCACTGGGCTGGCATGCATACCGGGAAGGAGTTCCCGGCATGGCAGTGAATGTCACCGCCATGCAATGTGGTGCAATACCGGCGATTGACTCTGCTTATCCAGGCATGGCCTGGATTCCTGGCGGCTCATTTACCATGGGTGCAGAAGGCACTTATTTCGAGGAAGGCCCGGCGCATGAAGAAAGCGTTGCCGGTTTCTGGATGGCGCAGCATGAAGTCACCAATGCTGAATTTGCCGAATTTGTAGCAGCTACCGGGTATCTCACCCTGGCAGAACGCGGAATAGAAAATCCTGCGACTGGAGAACATATTCCGGGCTCGGCCGTTTTCACCCCACACGTCAGTGACGAACCAGTGAATCCCTTTGCCTCCTGGTGGCAGTTCATGGAAATGGCTGACTGGCAGCATCCGGAAGGTCCCGGCTCGGATATTTCCACACGCGGCAATCATCCTGTCGTTCACATTGCCTTTGAAGATGCCCTTGCCTATGCGCAGTGGAAAGGCCAGGACTTACCTACGGAAGCACAGTTTGAGTTTGCCGCCCAAAGCAGCAGCATGAAAGATGCTGCGGGGAATTTTCAGTCCAACACCTGGCAGGGACTGTTTCCCTTCCAGCATGATGCCCGGGACGGGTATACCGGCACGGCACCGGTGGGCTGCTATGCCGCTAATGAATACGGCATTGTTGATCTCATCGGCAATGTTTGGGAGTGGACTCGAACCCCCTACTTTTATAACCACGCTTTTACCGAACAGGAAAGCTTTCCAGAGGGTTATGACCCCAATCAGCCAGGTGAGCCTGTGGCTGTGATCAAGGGTGGTTCCTATTTATGCGCACCCAACTACTGCATGCGCTATCGCCCTGAAGCCCGACAGGCACAAAGCAAAGGCCTTGGTACTTCTCATATCGGTTTTCGTACCGTGATAAATCCCTGAAACCTTGACCTAATAAATCTCGAACTAATAAAGTTTGATACCAATTAACATCGCCCCCTACTACTCACCCTCACTTTAGATAGAATAAAAATCGCATGCATATCCTGATTACCGGCGCCAACGGTTTTATTGGCAAACATCTCGTTCACAGGCTTCTCAACAATCCTGGCGATTTAAATGTCAGCCGTCTTACCGTCATGGATCTGGCGCTTGAACAGATCCCCGACCACAAGCTTATTCATAAGGTAGAAGGCAGTTTTAATGATGGGACTTTGCTGAGCCAAGCCTTAATAGAACCTGCTGACCTGGTCTTTCACCTGGCAGCTGTCCCCAGCGGTCTGGCTGAAAACAATTATGCACTTGGCGTCGAAGTGAATATTCATGGCACCATGGCTCTGCTGGAAAAACTCAAAGATCAGGGGAACTGCCCGAGCTTCGTCTTTGCCAGCTCCATCGCTGTGTATGGAAAACCGGTAACAGCAGAGGTCACCGACGATACCCTGCCCACACCCAACCTCAGTTATGGCGCACAAAAAGTCATTGCTGAAACCCTGGTGGCTGATTATGCCCGCCGCCAATGGATCAAGGGCTGTTCAGTACGTCTGCCAGGTATTGTGGCAAGACCGCCTGAGCCCAATGGCGCTGTGTCCATATTCTTCAGTGACCTGATCAGGAATTTAAGCAGCGGTCTTCCCTTTACCTGTCCAATATCGCCCGATGCCAGAAGCTGGCTGATGTCAGTCAATCTATGCGTGGAAAACCTGTTGCATGCTGCAGCGCTGGATTTTGACCAATGCCGAACCTGGACCCTGCCTGCCATGCATGTGTCCATGGACGAACTGGTTAACGCTATAGATAAGATTTTTCCTGACAAGGAGGTGTTATCACTGATCAAATTCAAAAAGGATAGTTGGGTTCAGGAGAATTTTGGCAGTTACCCGCCACTGCATTGCTCGCGGGCAGAAGCCGCAGGCTTTCACCATGACGGCAATGTGAAAGCCCTGGTGCTGAACGCACTGGCTGCTATGGAATAAAAAACCTGGAAGCAATCAGGAAAGAATCAGGAACTGGTCAGATCATCGCTTGAGTCAATTGCAGACATGATCCTGGCGTGACGAGCTTCGATTAACTCTTTGTCTTCGGGGTGTGTGATCACATACAACTGGTTTTGTTCCACTGCCTTTACTACCCAACGACCAAATTCAAGGGGATCAGTTCCTGAACCTGCGGCCTTGGCCAGCTCATGATCATCATTGGAGTCCATGGCACCGCCGAATTTTTCAGGACGATTTTTACCTGAATGGGAAATATCTGTATTCACAACGCCCGGACATAATATCGACACACCAATGTCGTGTGGTTCCAGATCAACCTTCAATGCCTCACCCAATCCTACCAGCGCATATTTAGTAGTGTTGTACATGCCCTGACCGCGACTGGGCTGGTATACCCGCAAACCACTGATGGAACTGGTGATCACGATATGGGCATCCCCGGGGTTTTCCAGCAGATATGGCAAGCATGCCTGGATGGTATAGGCCGAACCTTTCAGATTGACATCAATGACCCAGTCCCAGTCTTCAATGTCGGCTTTTTCCAGCGCGCCCATTTTGCCGCTGACACCGGCATTGGCGCACACGATATTGATACTGCCAAACGCCTTCCTGGCATCGTCTACAGCAGCACTGACGGCTTCCCTGTCGGATACATCCAGGGAGTAAGTGCGCACCTCCACACCTGTATCTGCCAGTTCATTACTTGCCTGTTTGAGTCTTGCTTCATCTATATCAGCCAGAGCAAGTGATACACCCTGTTCAGCAAAGGCTTTTGCCATACCCAGCCCAATACCGGAAGCACCGCCGGTGATGAAGGCAGTTTTTTGTTTAAATGACTTGATAATAAGATCCTATATTACTGTCTACTGCCTACTGATCCTTGCGGAATCAGTATGGCATGCCTGAAATCAAGGCGCATAATAAGGGAATCCGCCTGACTAGAACAGCTCTGGTTTAATTCCGACCTGGATTCAAACCATGTCCTGATAAAGTGCGTCAAAGAATAGAAACAACAAGAAATGTCCGTTTTGGAAAATAAAAACTCAGAAATCACTGGCGGTGATGGGAAGGTTCACTATCTCAAAGATAGTGAGAAAGTTCTCATCGCCCTGATCAGGCAAAAGAACCAGGCTGCATTCCAGCAGTTTTACGAACAGTATTCTGGTCGGATCTTTGCCTTGTGTTTAAGGTTGACAGGCAATATGGCAATGGCGGAAGAAGCTACACAAGAAGTCTTTATTCAGGTGTGGCGCAAAATTGACAAGTTTTCAGGGAAGAGTTCTCTGTATACCTGGCTGCACAGTGTTGCCAGCAACACCACCATTTCCTACCTGCGCAAACAAAAAAACTGGCTCAATAAAGTCATCAGTAATGATGGCAATGAAAATAGTCATTTTGAGGAAACCTGGGTTCCAGGACCTGACTTATCCAGACTCGACAAACTGATTATGCGACTACCCGAGCGGGCGCGGTTGGTTTTTGTACTTCATGCAGTAGAAGGTTACCGCCATGAAGATATTGCCAGACAGCTCTCAACATCAATTGGAACCTCCAAGGCCCAGTTTCACCGCGCTAAAACTCTAATCAAGGAATGGCTGGAAGAAGACTAATGAACGACAGACAATTTGAAGAAACATTAAATGATGCATTAAACGACCTGGAAAGGGATATCACTCCTGCCAGGGACCTGTGGCCAGGTATTGATCATGCCATCAACACCGACACTATCGCTGTGCCTAAACTTGTGGCTATTGCTGCCAGTGTCCTGCTCGCTGTTTCATTGGCAATATCCGGCAATCTGTATTTCGGTAGTACACAAACCAATGAACGCGGCGTCGAGGAATTTATTGCCTTGCTGCAAGGCGAGCATGAAAAGAACAAGCAGTCACTACTGGTTGAGTACCAGAACCAGGTTGCCCTGGCACCAGACTGGGAAGATCAGATGCAGCAACTGGAACAGGCAGAACAGGCAATCTACGAAGCACTGAAGGAGGATACCGAGAATATCGAACTACTGAAAATTTTACGTCAGGTGCAAAACAAGCAAATTGAATTAATCGAATCTGTCTACGCGCCACTTTTTATGAGCATATGATCACAACAATCTATTAATAAGAAATAAATATAAAACACAAAATAATAAAACTACGGCAAGCTCACGGAGGCTGTCATGCAAACTACAGTCAACACATCACTACCAATTACGAATACCCTGTCACGGCTGGTACTTTTCAGCCTGATGCTTTTCCCTGGCCTGGCATTTTCAGGCGAAATTATCGATGAATCCCGGGACGTGGATGCAAATGAAGTCATTGATATAGAACTTATCAATGGAAAAATTACTATTACCGGTTGGGATAGTAATCAGGTTCAGATCAAAGGCGAACTCAGTGACCAGGCAGAAAGCTATGCGTTTTCAAGCCGCAATGGCATTACCCGGTTCGAGGAAGAGTATGAAAACCGCCGTAACTGGTTTGGCCGTAACTGCAGTAGCTGGTTTGAGTGCAGTGACGAACTGGATCGTACTGAACTGAACGTATCTGTACCCAAAAACAGCACATTGCGACTTGAAGGAATTAACGTGGAACTGATAGTTAGTGGGCTGACAAGAAATACACAAATTGAAATTGTGAACGGGCCTATAGAAGCCAACGACATGAGCGGACGCATTGATATAGAAACCGTAAATGGTTCTATTGAAACCTCAAACCTGGATGGGCGCATTAACCTGGCCACGGTAAATGGTCAGATCCGTGATCGCGGCTCCCGGGGCGAACGGGTTTTTTATAACAACGTTAACGGCTCCATCATTTCCAATACCAGGGCACAAAGAGTGAATGCTGAAACGGTAAGTGGCACAGTCGAACTTAACCTTGGCGATATTGAAGATCTGGAGGCCTCTGGCGTCAACGCCAACCTGATTATCTCACTCAACCTGCTGGAAGGTGGCCGGGCGGATCTGTCCAATGTTAACGGTTACACGGAATTACTGCTTAATCCCGATATCTCGGCGCGTTTCGACATCAACACTGCCGTCGGAGGCGATATCGATAATGACCTGACCGATCATGAGCCGGTCCAGGAAAGTCGTTTCATTAATTCCCAGGAACTGAATTTCAGTATCAACGGTGGTGCTGGCAGTGTCGATATCTCCACAGTCACAGGTGATATCCTGATCGGGGAGAAATAAACGCAGCGATTAAATATCAGCTTTCTAAATGACAATCGTCATAAAGCGATCTATCACCCAGTAAGCCGCGGGAATCCCGATCAGATAAGCCGCCACAATCTCCATGCGGTGTAGTGAAAGAATATCTTTTGCCACAACAAGTTTGCGGCCGGCTTTTTTCACTACTCCAATTCCCAGTAATACCACTAGGATGAAGCCAATTTGTCCTGCTTCCACGCCCAGGTTAAAAAACAACAGCGACACTACGATTTCATTCTGGACCAGGCCGATTTCGCCAAGGGCCGAGGCAAAACCCAGGCCATGCAATAAGCCAAAGCCAAAAGACACAATAAGCGGATATTTATAAGTCAGACTATCGTGATCGTCTCGACTGATTTCATGGGCCAGAAACACAATAGACAAGGCAATAACTGCTTCTACTGGCGCAATGGGAATGGCAACAAATCCCAATGCAGACAGACTCAGGGTAATGGAATGAGCGATGGTAAAGCCAGTGACGGTCCAGAGAATTCGTTTGAATGTGCGCGCGATGATCAACAAGCCCAGGACAAACAGCAAATGGTCCAGACCCCCAAGTATATGTTCCATACCAAGCCCCAGGTATTGCCTGGCAATATTTCCGGCAGTGGGCTCAATGGGGATTTCCCAGGAGTCTTGTGTCGGGGTGAGCATGGCTGTCATCGTCAACCCTTCGAGGGTTGTTAGTCGATAGAAAGTCGCCAGCGAGGGGTTAAAAAACGGGTATTGTAATGACAGGGGCTGCCCTTGCAGGGTGCTTTCACAAATCACCGAGCCACTGCGACTGCCGAACGCCACCGCGACATTTTGCTCATTGCATCCTTGCGGCCAGTTCACTTCTGGTTGGTTAGTAGCCTCAACGGTTTCCGGCACCCTTAAGGTGTATTGGAAAGCACCTGGAAGCTGTTCATTGATGGTGACCACTACAGGGCGGGCGTCGTGGGCAAAAGTGACAACACTGATAAGCAGCAGGCAGGTTGTTGCCAGGCCTTTTAATATTTTGTGTTGTTTCTTTTCACTCGCCACTCGTCACTCGCCACTTGTAAAGTTTCAGGCAGACCTTAACCGCCTATTCTTATTATATTTATTAGGTCTTGAACATGGGCGACCGGTGGTCGCCATGCCGGATGACGCTTCGCTTTTCCGGCCTACTCGCTTTCAACATTCTTTTTGGGCCTTGTATCTCGCCACTCGGCACTCGTCACTCGCCACTTTTTTGCTACTCGTCACTATTTTTCATTCCAGGTTGAGATCGATGGTATACCCCTCGATAACCTGATCCTCTGCCTCCCGGCGTGCCTTGAGTACGCTTTCATAGCGCCAGTCATCCGCTACCCTGCCAAGAATATCTTCCAGAGGTGGAAAACGTGGTGCTGATTTTTCCCTGAGTAATACCAGGTGAAATCCGTAGCGGGATTCCAGCGGGCCACGCCAGGTATTGTTTGAAAGAGTGAAGGCATCAAGCGCAGTAACAAATTCTTCGGTGAAGTTATTCACCACAAAATCCCGGGTTCGCTCCACATAGTTTTGCAGGAAGGGATAACGATCCCCGTAAGCTGATGCGTCGTTGAAGGCAATTTCTGTGAGCTGAGGGTTTGCCATCAACTCATCAGCATCAGCGCGTGCCTGCTCCCAACCACGTTCTTCTCCGTCAAAAAAGATATGAGTAAAGGTATAAACCGCATCTATCTGGTAATCGTCTTTTCTTGCTTCATAGAAGGCTTCAATTTCGCCGGCTTCAGGTTCAAGAGCCTGGTTGACCATGTTCTCCAGGAGGAATTCCACTTTCTGCACCAGACGCTGGCGAATGATGTAATCTCCCTGATCCATTCCCATAGCCATGGCCTCACGATGCATTGCTTCTTCCCTGACAAAAGCATCGACCAGGCTTTCTATTTCCTCCGGACTCATGTTGTCCAGTTGCTCCCTGAATAACTCGGGTTGAAAAGCCTGGGCCCTGAATTGCATAAAATTCAACAGATCAGTCCGGTCAACAGTGATTACCTTGCCCCCTGCTTGCACTTCTGGCGCGGGTTTCTCTGTCAAGGCATAGGCAATGAAAATCAAGGCGCCGGCAAGAATAAAGTGAAAAAGCGGCTGTTTGAAAAATGTTTTCATAAAATCAGGCCCACTGTCATATCTGTCATGAGCAAAGGAATTTTTGAGGAATTATTAACATAGATTAACTACCATGATTTTCTGTGCCTGTTATTATTTACGTCAATCTGTAATTTGCAGTTTGGCAGAAAACAATAAAAAGCATTAAGTAGCTGAGCGGAATAGCTGAAATAATTTGAATAATAAAAAGTATAACAAAGATATTCTGAATCAGTTGAATGCATTCAACTCTAGGAGAATCCTGTGATCACACGATTGAATATTTCGAGAGCCCTGCTGGTTTTTGGTTTTCTGTACGGCTTGACCAGCCTGCTTGCTACCTTCAATCATATTGGCGATCCCGCCTACCTGGTGCAAACTGACTTTGGTGGCGGACAGGCCCATTCCTGGTATCACGCCCTGCGTGAAGCTTGCGGTGATATTGCTACTATCCTGGTGGTCCTGTGGGTATTTTTTGCTGATGCCAAAATCAGAACGTCCTATACCTGGTGGATCTGCCTTGTATTATTATCAGGATATTACCTGCCCTACTGGATCGGTATGCCTTTCATGAGTGAGCTGGCAGCACCCAGCCTCCAGGCTGAAATAAATCATGTAGTGCAGGCATTCTTTGCCCTGGCGGGATTGTTTTGTACTAAAAAAGAATTCTTCACCACGAATTTGGTGAAGATGGCAGAGTCGTAGTTTCTTATATAGTTTCTTATGTAGTTTCTTATGTAGTTAACTATGTAGTAATAGATATAGTAATAGATATAAAGAAAGGTTCTGGCAAAAGATGTACTTAAAACTGCTAAAAAAACATATCACCGAAGGTGTCCTGCATTTACATCTGCCTGATGGCAGCACCCACACCTTTGGCGACCAGGGTATTGAAGCGAATTGGTATATCCGCGACGAGAAAGCCATTATTCGTGTGGCCAGGGATTGGGAATATGAACTGGGCCAGACCTACATGGAAGGCGGATGGGACACAGGCGAAGAGGACTTGCGCCATCTGCTGGGAATACTGCGTACCAATTTTTCCATTCAAGTAGCCAACAAATGGCTAATACCGTTCAAAAAACTGCTGGATCAATACAACAAAATAGCCCGCAGCTATCGCGACATCTCCCACCATTACGATACCGATGAAGCCATCTTCCGCTTATTCCTGGACAAGGAGATGTACTACTCCTGCGCCTACTTTAATACCCCTGGTGAGTCGCTCGAGCAGGCACAACAGAACAAGGCGAACCTGATTGCCAGGAAATTGCTGCTGGAGCCTGGCATGAAAGTTCTGGATATTGGCTGCGGCTGGGGGAGTTTGTCTTTACATCTGGCCGCACACCATGATGTACATGTCACTGGCATCACCCTGTCCAATGAACAGCTACGCGTAGCCCAGGATGAGGCGAAAAAGTGGAATCTTGAAAGCAAAACCGCTTTTCATCTGGCCGATTACCGGGAACACGTGAGCCAGTATGATCGCATCGTCAGTGTTGGCATGCTGGAACATGTGGGGGTTACTCATCTACCTGAATATTTTTCCCGGGTCAGTGACATGCTGGCAGATGATGGCGTCGCGCTGATACACACCATTGGTAATAAACAAAAAGCCATTGCCACCAACCCCTGGATTGAAAAATATATTTTCCCCGGAGGGAGAATTCCTTCCCTTGGTGAAACGGCAGCAGGCATTGAAGGCAGCCGCCTGATGCTGACAGACCTGGAGGTATGGCGCATGCACTACGCTTGGACACTCAGGGAATGGTTAAAACGCTTTCAGGAAAATAAACAGGAAGTGATCTCTCGCAAGGATGAAAGCTTTTATCGCATGTGGGAGTTTTACCTGGCGATTTGTGACATTAGTTTCGAGTTTGCCAATCTTGTTGTCTTTCAATGCCAGCTTGCGAAGCAGCATGGCGTAGTCCCTGTGACTCGGGACTATATGTATTCCTGACAAGCACCCTGCAATGGCATTCTTGTTATTCAGGCTTTACACTTCAGAGTAGTCATTAGTAGCAATTTTTAGAAATTACAGATATTGCAGATATGTATAGTGGAGAAAATTCGTGCTTTGTCCCAAATGCCATAGCAAGATGCTTGAACAGGAAGTTCTGACGCAGTCAGGTGATATCATCATCGACAAATGTGAGCGCTGTTTCGGTCTCTGGTTTGACAACGGCGAAGCAGAAAAACTGAAAGATGAATGGACCTCGATATCCCTGGATGACGGCGATAAAAATATCGGCAAAATCTATAATGAAATTACCTCAATTGATTGCCCTCGCTGCATGAAGCCCATGCAATCGATGAATGACCCCAAACAACACCACATCCAATACGAAGTTTGTAAAGAGCATGGCATATTCATGGACGCAGGTGAATTTTCTGACTATCGGGAAGTCACGCTGAAAGAAGCCTTTGACCATATTCTCGATATTTACAGAAACAGCAATCCTGGCGGTAATAACGACTCTGGCGAAAGCAGTCCCGACCCAGTTCCGGATTAATCACGGGCCCCTCATTCAGGCTTCCCTTTTACCTTCAGAAAAGGGATTATTGTCATCCCTGTATCGCCATGGCATTACTAGTTAAAATAATCAGCAATAACAGAGACTTATAGAATTTTTAGTTGATATATCAAGCAATACCGGAGTTTCCACAATGAGCGAAAAGAAATCACCTTTCCCCATGCCCAGCGACATTGACAGTGTCCCGGGTGCTGAAAACTGGGGCGACATGTATGCCTATTACACCAGGGTACAACCTGAAGACGATGGCCGGTTCTGGTTCTATAACTCCATGCATTTTTCCGAGCCCATGTCGGCCTTTGACATGATAACGGCTGAGTCTGCCTACCATGCAATGGGCGCCTACATGACACGGGTCTTTGCCTTCCCCACCGCGATGGGTATTGATTACAGGTGCATCAACGGCAGGATTTATATTTCCGCCAACACTGTCGATGATCCTGCTGACATAGAAAAACGTCTCGCAATCTTTCAGGAACGCGCCGGCCACTATTATGAAAACTGGGATGACATCTATGGCCAATGGGAACAACGCATGGGCCAACTCATCAAGGAAATGAACGCGATAGAGATTCCACAGCTGCCAGAATTTGAAGATGAAGCCGTAGTAAAAAATGCCAAAGGCATTGCCCAGAACCATTATGTGCGAGAGAACTACAATGAGGTTCTCGAAAAATACTCCATCATGTGGCAACACCATTTTGAAATGTTGATGCTGGGTTACGGTGCCTACGTGGTGTTTTTCCAGTTCTGTAAACAGGCTTTTCCTGAAATAACAGACCAGACTGTAGCGCGAATGGTGGCCGGCATTGATGTCCTGATGTTCCGCCCCGACGATGAGCTGAAAAAACTGGCCAAATTGGCAGTGAAACTGGAAATTGAAGATGCTTTTACCGTAGATGGTAATCCCGATGTCATCCTGCCTGCAGTTGAAGCCAAAGGCGATGCCGGCAAACAATGGCTGGATGCCCTGGCCGAGTCAAGAGACCCCTGGTTCAACATCAGCACAGGAGATGGCTTCTATCATTATGAACGTAGTTGGAATGACGACCTGGCTGTGCCGCTGTCTGCCTTGCCTCACTATATCGAGCAGGTGAAGAAAGGCGACAACCTGGAACGTCCAACAGAGCAGTTGCAAGTCGAGCGGGAACGCATTACCAGTGAATATCGGGATCTGCTGGATACCGATGAAGACAGGGCGGCCTTTGACCAGATGCTGGCAGTCTCTCACCTGGTCTTCCCTTACGTGGAAGATCACAAGTTTTATTGCGAGCACTGGTTAACCACCAGTTTTTTCAACAAGATTCGGGAGTTTGGCAAACTGCTTGCGGATAAAGGCGTTCTCGACAACAGCGAAGATATTTTTCATCTGCATCACTCCGAAGTGAGTCTCACTCTGGGTAATGTCATGAATAGCTGGGCTGCAGGTTCGGCTCCAGTTAATGCTGATTACTGGAAACCCATCATTGCGGAGCGCAAGCGCATGCTGGAAGTCCTGAAGGACTGGCAGGCACCCCCTGCCATTGGTCCCATGCCGGAAAATATTGAAGACCCGGCTCTGCAGATGCTGTGGGGCATTACCACGGAAACCCTGCACACCTGGGCGGCTCCGGATCTGGAAGACAGCAATGACATCAAGGGTTATGCGGCATCTCCTGGCATCGTCGAAGGCGTGGCCAAGGTGCTACGCAGTATCAATGATTTTGGTGAAATACAGGAAGGCGACATCCTGGTCTGCCCTATTACTCACCCCAGCTGGAGTCCCCTGTTCGGAAAAATCAGCGCCGCGGTTTCAGACATTGGCGGCACCATGTCGCACATGGCTATTGTTGCACGCGAGTACGGCATGCCAGCGGTGGTTGGCACGGGTTCAGCGACAAAACGTATTGTCAGCGGGCAACGGCTGCGGGTTGATGGGGATCGGGGGATTGTTACGATTCTGGAATAGAAAAAGACAATGGGATACAGGATAAAAGATAAAGGATAAAGGTCTTGTGAAGGTGAAAGTCATCACTAATATCCTTTTCCACTAAAGAGAAACAATCAGCTGCTGTTCTGAAATGATACTTACTCGACCTTTATCCTTTATCTCTTTATCTCTATATCTCTTTATCCAATACCTTGACCTTGCTTATTGAAATTTAATGACTTCTGAAAAAAACATCCTCTGGTTTAAAGATATTTCGCTTGCCGACCGCCCCAGCGTTGGTGGCAAGGGCGGCAGTCTGGGCGAATTGGTCTCGGCCCATATTCCTGTACCCAATGGGTTTGTCGTTACGACTAATGCCTTTACCACTTTTCTGGATGTGCTTGATAGAGAGCATGGTATTCGTGACAAAGTCGCCCAGCTTGATCCTGAAGATGTCACCACCCTGAACCAGGTCACCAGCGAATGTCGCACTCTGGTGGAACAGACACCGCCACCAGTGGCCATAAGCGAAGCTATTATTGTTGCCTATCATGAACTGGGCAAAGGAATGCCTGTAGCAGTTCGCTCCAGTGCCACCAGTGAAGACAGTGAGGAAGCCAGTTTTGCCGGTTTGCAGGACACTTACCTGTGGCAGAAAGGCGATGCGCAGTTATTGGACTCATTGAGAAAATGCTGGGCCAGTCTCTATAACCCTGAATCGGTTGCCTACCGTCTGAAGCTGGACTTGCCTGAAGAGCAACTGGCAATGGCCGTTGTCGTGCAGACCATGGTGAACTCCCGCTGCTCCGGCGTCATGTTTACCCGCAGCCCTACTACCGGAGACAAATCGGTCATTACCATTGAAGGCAGCTGGGGGCTGGGGTCGAGCATTGTGAGTGGTGAAGTCACGCCGGATAAATATGTCATCAACAAGATAACCGGCGAAGTGACCAAACGGGATGTAGCAAGCAAACTGATTGAACATATTCCCGACGAAAACGGGGGCATCACAGAGTTACCGGTAAGTGATGAACGTCAGAACCTGACCTGCATTGATGATGAAGAGCTTGCGGAATTGGCTGCCGTGGCCAAACGGATTGAAAAACACTACGGCATTGCGCAGGACATAGAATGGTCCATCGACCAGGATGGCAACATCATGCTGCTGCAAAGCCGGCCTGAAACCGTTTGGGCAACCAAAGACAAGGAGCCTGTTGCCATGCCTACTGAAAAAGCCTTTGGCCATATCTTTAACGTGATGGGAGGCAAAGCAAAAAAATGAGTCTCTCCCATGAAGATGTCCGTGAGATTCTCAGGATCCTGGATGAAACGGATTACGATGAACTTACCCTTGAGACTGAACGCTTCACGTTGAACCTGAAACGGGAGGGGGGTGGGTGGACTCAAGAGACAAAAACAGCCACAAGCCACAAGCCACAAGCCACAAATAGCGCTTCGATTAAAACTGAAAGTAATATTAATGAAGCAGCTCCGACGGAAGAAGGGTTAATTGATATCCGATCGCCGATGGTGGGGACTTTTTATCGGGCGCCGAAACCGGGTGCTGAGCCTTTTGTTGAGATTGGTACTGCTGTAAAGAAAGACACGGTCATTGGCATCATTGAAGTGATGAAACTGATGAGTTCTATTCCTGCGGGGCTTGGTGGAGTTGTTGTTGAAATACTGGCACAGGACGCCCAATTTGTTGAGAAGGGTCAACTATTAATGCGGGTCAAACCCCGTTGATTAGGCACATCCACCGTTTACTGATTGCCAACCGGGGTGAAATTGCAGTCCGCATCATTCGTACCTGCAACACACTGGGTATTGAAACGGTACTGGTGTCATCCGAAGCAGATCTTGATGCCCTGCCCGCCCGCCTGGCTGACACAGTAGTGAATATCGGGCCACCGCCCTCGCAACAAAGCTACCTGAATATCAATGCCGTGATCCAGGCAGCACTACAAACCCAAGCCGATGCTGTGCATCCTGGCTATGGTTTTCTTTCTGAAAACCCGCAATTAGCCAAAGCCTGTGCAGACAACAACCTGATTTTCATAGGCCCCACCATTACCCAACTGGAAGCCATTGGTGACAAGTTAAAGGCACGTGAAAATGCCCTGGCTGCTGAACTGCCCATTGTCCCGGGCGGCGCTGTATCCAGCCTGGCCGATGCGGCAAAGCTGGCGAGCGAAATCGGCTATCCAGTGCTGATCAAGGCGGTCAGTGGTGGCGGTGGTCGCGGTATGAAAATTGTTAATGATCCTGACTCATTGGCTGAGGCCATGACTTTGGCCCAGGCAGAAGCAGAAAATGCCTTCAATGATGACCGTGTCTATCTGGAGTGTTATGTAGAAAGCGGTCGCCATGTTGAAGTGCAGATACTGGGCGATGGTGACAAGGTTATTCATCTTGGTACGCGGGATTGTTCCATCCAGCGCCGCTATCAGAAACTGGTGGAAGAAGCGCCAGCTCCCGCTCTCGATCTCTCTTTACGGGACAGTATGGAAGCCGCTGCAGTGGCCTTTGGCAAACACCTGTCCTATACAGGCGCCGGTACAGTAGAGCTGTTGGTGGATATTTCAAGAGGTACTTTCTATTTCCTGGAAATGAATGCCCGCATCCAGGTCGAACATCCGGTGACGGAAGCTGTCACTGGCGTGGATCTGGTTGCACAACAAATTCGGGTGGCCGAAGGTCGCCCGCTTGGCATAAATCAGGAAGACATTGTATTCCAGGGGCATGCTATCGAATGCCGACTCAATGCCGAGGATTGCAGCAATGACTTTCACCCCTCTCCGGGAAACATCAGCCGCGCAATTTTCCCTGCAGGAGAAAGCATCCGTGTCGACAGTCATATCGAAAGTGGCAGCAACGTACCGCCTTTTTATGATTCCCTGCTCGGCAAACTGATTACCTGGGGCAATACACGGGCCGAAGCAGTCCAGTCCATGCAAAAGGCCCTGGTTCTTTGCCAGATTGATGGTGTTAAAACCAACCTCGTCCTGCACCAGGCCATATTAAATGATCCTGCCTTTGTTAAAGGGGGAATAGACACCAGATTCCTGCCTTTATTACTTGCGACTTGTGACTTGAGACTTGGGACTGACCTTTCGGAGGTCGAAGATGCCTGAAATACAATTGGTCGATGTCAGCATCCGCGATGGTAATCAAAGCCTCTGGAGTATGACCGGGCTGGGCACCAACCAGATTATGCAGGCGGCACCGCTCATGGAACGCGTGGGCTTTCGCGCCATTGATTTCACTTCATCGACGCATATGTCCATGGCTATTCGCTCGCACCAGGATGATCCCTGGGAGCGCATACGTCTTATGCACCAGGCCTTGCCCAATGTACCCCTGCAATTTATCTCAACAGGGTTTCGCTTTATTTCCTGGGAAACAGCGGACCATGATTTCATGCGTCTGGCTTATCGTACCCTGATAAAAAATGGTATTGGCCGTTTTGTCCTGCTAGATCCCATGCATGACATGGATGCGCTCTTGCTGGTGGCCCGCATCGTCAAGGAAGAAGGTGAGGCCGAAAACATGGCAGCACTGACCTTCACCTTGAGTGACGTGCATGGCGATGCCTTCTATGCCAATTGCGCAAAAAAGATTGCAGCATCCGGTGATTTTGATCTTCTCTATATCAAAGACCCCTCAGGGCTGCTGACGCCGGAACGAGCACACACCCTGATCCCTGCGGTGAAAAAGGAAATCGGCAACCTGCCTCTTGAATTGCATTCCCATTGCACCATCGGTCTTTCTCAATTCAACTACATGGTCGGTGCCGAGCATGGCATTGATGCCCTGCACGTTGCTGTCGGTCCTTTGGCACACGGTTCGTCCCTGCCCTGTGCATCACAGACCATAGCTAATCTAAAAACTCACGGCTTTGAAGTGGATGCCGATGTAGTAGCCCTGAAAAAACTCGAAGACTTCTACTTTGCCCTGACCAGGGCAGAAGGACTGCCTGCGGGTCAGCCACAAGCCTATGATGCCTCCTATCTCAGGCACCAGATTGCCGGCGGTGTGCTGACAACTACCCGACGTCAGTTGGCTGAACTGAACCTGGAACACAAGTTCGATGAAGTCATGGCAGAAGTGGAACGGGTAAGGGAAGAACTGGGTTCACCCATCATGGTCACCCCCTTCCCCCAGATCGTTACCACCCAGGCCATGATGAATGTGATGGGGGAGGAACGCTATGCGCAGATATCTGACCAGGCAATACGTTACGTTCTCGGCAGGTTTGGTCGTCCTACCGCACCAGTAAACCAGAATATCCTGGATAGAATCATGTCACTGCCACGCATCAAGGAAATTGAAAGTGAACCGGTAATGATGACTCTGAAAGAACGCCGGGCCCGCTTTCCGAAAAGCATGAGTGATGAAGAGTTTCTGCTGCGAGCAGTCATGGCACCGGATCTTGTGGATGCCATGCAGACCCGGTCGCCACACCAGCTGCATTACAATCCAGCGCTTTCTCCGGTATTACAATTATTGAAAGGGCTGAAAGAGCGCAAGAGTCCATCAAGCTTTGCTGTGCAGCAAAAGGATTTCAGCCTGACCGTGAACAAAACGTCCGGATAAACCCTCTGCCCATTGAGTGGTAACATGACTCACTCTTACAAGGACTCAACACGATGAAAAATACATTTGTGCTCATTACCTTGCTGACCTGCCTATCGGGTTCAGCGTTTTCTCAGTCTAATCCGGAAGCAGAAGCTAGCGCTGTTTTCGAAACCTTCCTTGTCGCCATGACCAACACTGATATGGACACCGTCACCAGTCTGTTTACAGAAGATGCCTTGTTCTGGGGAACCGGTTCGCAATCCCTGGTCACCACCCCGGCTGGTGTCGCGGCCTATTTTGAACCTGTTGGGCGCAACGAATCTGGCGCGACTATAGCCCGCGCCCGGGACTATTCAGTAAAAGTCATCTCTGATGACCTGGTACTGATTTCCGGTATGTGGGAAGTAGTACCGCGTGGACAGAACAGTGGTACGCCTTTACGTGTCAGTATGGCAATCGCCTTGCGCAATGGACAGTGGAAGGTCATCCAGTTTCATAATTCTGCCGTACCCCGGTAATTATTACTAAAACAAAACGAAGACAGCTAGCGGGGGATTTGTTCTGGTTATTTACTGACTAGGGATCAGGCTGCTCTTCTCCCTCATCAGTCTCTATCTGATCAGTGTCTTCCTCATTATTCAGTTTTTCAATGGTGACCTGACCCACACGCAAGTCCTCGATATCAATAACTGTCAACTTGTAATCATCCAGTTCAACCACATCATCAGCTTCCGGCATACGTTCCAACTGGTTCATAATCAGGCCAGACAAGCTGTTTACTTCCAGTTCATTCGAAATACTGATACCTGTTATGCGCTCAACATCGCCCAGAGAGGCAAGTCCATTGGCTTCCCACTTTCCTTCTTCAAGTTCGATGATGGGAACCAGAGACTCTGAACTATCTGTTTCATCTTCAATCTCGCCAACAATTTCTTCCAACAGGTCTTCAAGCGAAACGATGCCCATGAACTCACCGTACTCATCAACAACCAATGACATGTGGGCGCGAGAAGCGCGCATTTGTTCAAACAAGGTGGAGACTCGTTGTGCTTCAGGTACTATCAGTGGCGGGCGACAGAAGCGGCGTATCTCTTTCCAGGGCTCTTCCTCTCCATTCAGTAGCGCTGCATAAAGATCATTGGTCAGCAGTAAACCAACAACGACATCATTATTTTCTCCATCAAGCACCGGGAATCTGGAATGCGCAGTATCCCTGATCTTTCTTAGAGTTTCAGACGGTTCATCACTGACATCCAGCACATCCACAGAATTGCGCGGAATCATGACGCGACCGACATGGCGCTGGTCAAATTCAAACAGATTGCTGAGCATGGTGGCCTTGTCATTTTCCAGGGTGCCATGAGCCTTTGATGTTTCCACCATACCTTTGAATTCATCGCTGGTGAAAACTTCAGCGTGAGTCGCCTCTTCAACCCCAAAAAGTGATAACAGGGATCCTGAAGACCAGTTCAATACCCAGTTGAGGGGGTACACCATGAGGTAAACCAGGTGGAGGGGATAGGCAATCCAGACCGACACCAACTCCGCCTGGCGAATGGCAAATGTTTTCGGCACCTGCTCACCAACGACAATGTGCAGCGAGGAGAAAATCAGGAAGCCAACAATAAATGCAGTGGTATGCAAGACAGCATCAGGGACACCGAACCAGTGAAACATCGGTTCAAGCAAGGCCGCCACAGCTGGTTCACCTACCCAGCCTAGACCCAGGGAGGCCATAGTGATGCCAAGTTGGCAGGCCGCCAAATAGGATTCCAGTTTGGCTTGTATACGTACTGACAGTTTTGCCGCAGCACTGCCGTTACTGGCAAGGGCTTCGATACGAAAGCCTCTGGCTTTTACCAGAGCAAACTCTGCTGCCACAAAAAAACCATTGGCAATTAATAAAATTACTACAAGAATAAGGCTAGCTGTTACGTTCAATTTTCAATTCCAGAATTGTTCATTTGTATTCCCCAACCAGGGAATTCTGCCCGGTATGAGCAAGGGCGATTATTGTACAGGTTAATGGCTATCTTGATACATGTAGTACCAGCGATTCAAGCAATAAGCGCAGCATAGCTGGTGAAAAATTGAGCTTAACAAAGTATAGTAGAGAACTTAAATTTTCAGTAAAAACAGGCTTTTAATGGCTCATCCGTACTACAAACAGCTCCATAAAATCAAAGGCTTTGTCTTCGACATGGATGGCACCCTTATCCTGGGTGATAAAAAAAATAACAACATGAACCGGCTGCCAGGCGCAGCTGAGTTTATTTCCCTTCTGATCGAGAAAAATACTCCCTACGTGGTTATGACCAACGGTACGGCTCGTTCACCCGGGGACTATGTCAACGTGCTAAGTGAGGCAGGCATCCCCATGGATGACAACACCATGATGACTCCCAGCAGTGTGGCGGCAGACTATTTTGTCCAGCATGGTTACCAGCGCATCATGGTACTGGGCTGCCCAGGTGTGTGGGAACCACTGAAAGATCTGGGGCTGGAAGTGGTACTGTCGAATATTGAAGAGCCCGGTCCGGTGGATGCCGTATATATTGGCTGGTATCGGGAATTTGGTTTCAAAGACATTGAAAACGCCTGGCTGGCAGTAAGAGATGGGGCTGAATTATTTACCGCAAGCGATGTCCCCTTCTTTGCCACAGCAAATGGTCCTGGTATTGGTACCTCATGCGCGCTGGCCGCTGCATTGAAACCACTAACCGGCAAGCAGGCTATCGTACTGGGCAAACCCTCAGTTTTTGCCATAGAAAGTGCAGCCCGTCATCTCGGCCTTGCCGTCAATGAAATTGCCGTAGTCGGCGATGACGCTGATCTAGAAATCCCTATGGCCAAAGATAATGGTGCCTTGTCTATTTATGTACATACCGGCACGGGCGGCGCCCATGCCTTCGATGAGCGGGAACAATCCACCTGGCCGGACATTTCATTAGCCAATGTAGGTGAGTTGCTGGCAATTTATCAGGACAGTGAATAAAGCCCTTCCCGACAAGCTGGAACGCATAATCCTGGTAAACCCGACCAAGTACCTGGGCAACCTTCTATTGGCAGGTGGTCTGATCCAGTCATGGGTTGGACATTGCCTGGCTAAAAACATCGCTTTCAAAATAGTGCTAGATGAAAGCTTTCATGACTTATGCCAGCACAGCTTTCCTGACAATAGTGATATCTATTTCCCGCGTCAGCGAATCAATAAGGCCGGCTTGGTCCAGAAAGCCAGGCTCTACAATGGAGCAATTAGAAAGCTACGCGATTTTGATGCAGACCTGGCCTTTAATATAGAAGAAGATTCAGCAACCAGTCACCTTACCCGTTTGTCTGGCGCGGCTTACAAATTAGGCTGCAGCAAGAGCCGTCACAACAAGGGCTATGATCATGTCATCCCTGTCGATTTTGAAAATCGCCCCGAGCATCAAAGACATCGCTGGTACAGTTACTATGAAGTCTTTGCGGCACTGGGTTTGCCGCAGCCATCTGAGCCTTCCTATATAGATCTGCATTTGCCTCAGATGGATAACTCACTCACAGAAAAACTGCAGTCCAGGGGCGTGGATTTTTCAAAGCCGCTTATCGCCCTGCATGCCGGTGCAACCAAAGACTACAAGAAGTGGCCCCTGCCCTACTTTGCAGAATTATGCAGCCTGGTGCTGAATGCTGGCATGCAACCTCTACTATTGGGAGCAGGTACTTCCGACCGGGAAAATAACCAGCAAATACTTTCTGCGCTTGCTTCATCAAAGCAAGCAGGCAAGGTCATTGATGTTTGTGACCAGCTCTCACTGTATGAACTTGCCATCCTGCTTTCCGCTTGTGCATACATGGTGGGCAATGACAGCGGCCCCTTCCATCTTGGTAGCGCACTGGGAATTCCCGGGAGTGTCATCTGGGGACCCACCAATGAAAGTATCTGGGGGCCCTTGGGTGATCAAAGTGAAGTTGTTCGAAGTGATTTCAAGTGCGCGCCGGAATGCAGCAAGGGACACTGCCTGAATAGTTACCAGTGCCTGAAAGACATTTCACCGCAAAGTGTTTTCAACAAAATAAATTGTAACGCCTTACGAATTCTTCCTGATAATAAAAAATCCTACTGACAGTGCCAGAACAAGGGCTGCCAGGCTAAATAAGGTCATGTAGGACACACCCGAGGAATCCATAATCACGATTTTCCAGGTGATAGCCGTCAAGGCAATGAGGAACATGGCCTCTGCATGCAACTTATGATCCTGAAGAAAAACTTTCACACTCGTCAGTAATTCCAGACCAATCAGCACCATCAGAAACAAGCCAATTACTGGCGGCAATAGGTGTTGTCGACGGGCTAGTTTAAACGCCTTACAATTCATTTGACAGTCTCTTTGCCACTAGCGTTCGTCTTGAAATTCAAAAGGGCCCGAGTAGTTTAATCCAGCTTTTATCAGAATTAATAGCACACTTCTTAGCACACTCTGAATTCGAACTTTTAACCAGTTGATTCACACAAGAAATCTGTCACGCGATCTATTAAAAACCGACAATCCTGATGGTACGGCGTAATATGGCATGGGTGCTACGTATGGATCAGGCCCTGTCGTAGATGACCTTCAGATGGAATATCAGAGTATGGCACCCTGAATAGACTTACCGGGCAAAATCTTTGGTGCAAGATTCGGGGGCTTTTTTCACTCCATCTGAAAGACTCACCAGTACAGCGACTACTCCGGACACCAGGAGTGATTGTAATTAGACAGCTATTATTTTGCATCCTTCCCGGCCTACGAGACTAATTGAGACTGAAAAAAACACTGACTAAAGAAATTCCAGTAGCAGAACGTTACGCGCTTGCTAAAAGTGTCTGACAAAGTGTTTTAAAATATTTTTCTTTCAACCTGAAACCAATTAAGCAGAAAAATCCCTGGCAAGAATTCAGGTAGCCAATCTGAGCCTACCTGATCTTGTCAAGGCGTTCGATCCGGAGTCTCCGTGGGCTTCGCTCATCAGCCTCTGTAACAGTAAAACGGTAGTTGTAAGCTTCAGTGGCATCACCCTTTTGTGGAATGCGCTTAAGGTTGGCCGTCATCAGGCCACTGGCCGTATGATATTCACGGGTATTCAGTCCAAGTCCTAGCAAATCATTGAGATCCGCCACGGACATCAGGGCATCAATGTCATATACCCCTTCTTCCACTTTGACAGTATTGCTGATGTGCTGCTGGTGGATACGAAAATCGATGTCCTCGATTTCACTCACCACCTGTTCAAGCACATCTTCCATAGTGATCATGCCAATGGCAGAACCAAACTCATCCACAACTATGGCCATGCGATCTTCCCTGGATTGCAGGGGGCCCAATACTGCTTCCAGAGGTTCATGTGCTGAAACGTAATGAACCGGTTGAATGAGATCTTTGAGCGCATGGCTGGCAATATTTTTATCCAGCAACTCCCAGGTAGTGAGCATGACAACACCAATAATGCGATGGGCATCGGATTCAAATACAGGGACGCGATTGAAGCCCTGCTTTCGCACCAGCTCAATGGCTGCCTCGGTGGAACGATCCGCTGCCAGGCTGACAATCTCAGCAATCGGAATCATGGCCTCACTTGCCGTGGCACTGCTGAAATTCAAGGCACGTTTTATCCGGCTGCGGTCCAGAACAGTGCCTGCCTCCACCTGGTTTGCAGAATCCAGCAATAGACGCATTTGCTCCCGCGCTACGAACAGACTGCTGGGCCTGCGTCCTCCCACCAGCAGGGCGGCCAACCTGGCCGCACCCGCAAAAAATATGATCACCGGATATAGCAGCCAACTTATCCATCGCAGTGGATAAACAACAATCGGTGCCAGCACATCCGCTTTTTGCTGGTAAACACTTTTGGGTACTACTTCGCCGAAAATTAATACCAGGGGGGTCAGTATAAAAATTGCTACCAGTTCACCAAGATCCCCGAAAAGCCGGATCATGGTAATGGTTCCCAGCGTGGTAAAACTGACCATACATATGTTTGTCCCTACCAGAGTCGCAGTCAGCAGACGTTCCGGTTTTTCAAACATGCGCAGAACCAGTTCGGCACCTACCTTGCCCTGACGGGCATGTTCCCTCAGCAGAAACTTGTTGGCATTGACCAGGGCTATTTCCGACCCGGAAAAGAATCCTTCCAACAGCAGGAGAACAAGCATTCCCAGCAAAATAAACAGTGCTTCCATCATTGTTGCGGCTCCCCGGAATCATCTGCTTCTTGCGTGATTCCCGAGGCATCGCCCAATACTGCCTCGACCTTGTCAATGCGCATGCGCTGCATGGTGAGTACCGTTAAAGTAATCCCCTCAACCTGCACACTGTCGCCTTTCTGTGGCAAGCGGTCGAGATGACGAAAAAGCACGCCTGCCACTGTAGTCATGCGTGGATCAGAAAGCCCAAAGCGAGTCAGGTGATTGAAATCAGACAGGCTCATGTCCCCGGGGACGATGTAATGGTTTGCATCGCGTTCTTCATAAAGCTGCTTGCCTGCCGAGGTATTGGCAATACCATTGAAAATAAATCGCAATACAGATTTCATGGATACCATCCCGGCAACGCCACCGAATTCATCTATGACCATGGCGGCCTGGGCACTTTGCGCCTGAAAATAGTCGAACATCTCGTCAACTTTCTTGGTTGGGGGAACCACGATGGGCGGATGAATAAATTCAGCCAGTTCGCAGCCTGAGACATCCCTCTCCCCGGCTGCGAGGGTAATGAAATCCTCGGCATGCAGAAAACCGAGAAAATCATCGGGATTGCCCCGCATCACAGGCACGCGGTTATAGCGGTGGACGCGCAACATTTCTATCACCTGGGGAAGAGGTTCACTGATATCGATAAAGAAGGTTTCGGTGCGCGGTGTCATGATGGACACGATTTCCGCGGTACCGGCTGCCAACAGATTGTAGACCAGGGCCTGTTCAGTGGAACTAAGCTCGCCTTCTGACGCCGCTTCGTCAACCAGGGACCTGATCTCTTCCAAATGCAGCAGGTTATCTGGTGATTTCTGCTCACCTACAATGTAGGTAGTCACACGGTCTGAGAGAAAGCGGATGATCCAGCGCAAAGGGGTAACAAGGCGTACCCAGGACCACTTGGGGAGCAGCAACGACACCGGTTGACACCCTCACGGGGTTGGATACTGCAACAGTTTTTGGCGTAACTTCACCGAACAAAAGCAGCAACGGCACCATGATGCAGATATTCACCAGTTCAGCATGGGAATCGCCATAAAGAACGAACACCACGCCGGCCATATTCGCCGCGGCAGCAACATTGATCAGCTCATTGCCGCACAGAACAGAAATGATGAGGCGTCGCGGCTCTTCCAGCAGGCGGTAAAGGGTGGATGCCTGGGCATGATCTTCCTGGCGTAATTGCTGCAAATCCATTTGCGACAGGGAAAACAGGGCAGTTTCGGAACCGGAAAAAAAAGCTGAGCCGACCAGCAGCAACACCTGAACGAGCAGCCGCAACAACATCTCGGGATCTGCCAGAAGAGCAGGATCAAACGCCAGCCAGCCAAATATGCTTTGCAATTGTATTGTGGTTTCCATCAATCGTTTTGCTTACACCAGGCTAATTCCTCGTTTATGCCATTCAGGTTTTCCATCCCCGTCCGATCCAGTTTACTCGTAATTATCGCCACTACGCCAGACAGTAAAAATGCCGGCAGCAGCACATCCAGCGCATTAAGGTAGCTCACCCCATTGTCCCAGCCAATGGCAGTTAACATAGACGGGACAATGAACTTGAACAGGATAGTACCCAGGAAGCCGGTTATCATCGCCCACTTGGCGCCCAGTGCTGTCAGTTTCGACCAGCACAGACTGAGAATGATCACGGGGCAGAATGTCGCCGCAATGCCTGACCAACCAAAGATAATGATCCAGAAAATGCCATTATCAATATCGTAAAGCAGTATCCCCATACCAATGCCAAACGAGACCAAGGCCAGTATCAATGTCACTTTCTGGCTTAATTTCATCAGCATGGCATCGCTCATTTCAGGATGCCTTGTCTTCTGCCAGTAATCCCTGACAGCTGAACTGGAAGCCACTACCAGAAGGGAATCGATAGTAGACATAATCGCCGAGAGCACCATGGCAATATAAACACCGGCAAAAAAAGGCAGTAACAGGGACTGGGACATAAAAGGCAGGATATTGTCCGAATCAAAACCCAGGTCTGCATCCGTAAACAGCGCCCTGCCTACCAGACCAAGGGTCACTGCACCAGTGTCAGCCAACAGTGTCCAGGTAAGTGCGACAACTGCCCCCTTGTTGATCTGATCCTCATTTTTAATGGAAATAAAACGCACGAAAACCTGGGGTGAGCCCAGGAAGCCAATACCGATGGCGGTAAAGCCAAAAGTTTGCATAATAGCGAGAGTGGTCCAGCCTTGCCCTGCGGTTAAGGTCAGATGGCCCGGAAAGTTACTACCCAGCGTGTCCAGAATATTGGTAATGCCACCTGCTTCCAGAAGCCCAACCAGAGGCAACAGGACCAGTCCCGTCACCATCAGAACTCCCTGAAACACATCCGACCAGACTACGGCGATGAATCCGCCCTTGTTGATGTAGAGCAACACCACCAGGAAACCGATGGTGGCACCAAGATAATGGTTCAGATCGAGAAAGGAATTGAAGGCCTTGCCAGTGGCAAAGACCTGGGAGCCGGCATAGATAGGCACGAATACGATAAGCGCCCCGGCAGCAATCAGGCGTAGTATGTGGCTGTTATCGCGAAAACGTGATTCCAGGTAATCGGGAATGGTAACGCTGTCGTATTGATCTGTCAGACGCTTGAAAGGTTTGGCCATCCACAGCCAGGCAATCCCGACACCCAGCAGCTCCCCAAGTACAATCCAAAGCCCCTGCAGACCGACAGCGAAACCTGTACCGGTTAAGCCCAGCAACAACCAGGCTGATTCACCAGTGGCTCGGGCTGAAAAGGCGACATTGATAAAGCCCAGTTTTTTTCCGCCAGCATAATAATCCCGGATATCATGCATGCGTTTAGAGGCTCTATAACCAATAAACAACAGCACGCCGCAATAGAAAAACACGGCGAGGGATTTCCAGGCTATATCAGTGATGGTGTGCTCCTCTTTCTGGTTCTTTTTATCACTACTGTAGGAGCGGCTTTAGCCGCGAACGGAACTACCTAAGAATCTGAAAAATTCGCGGCTAAAGCCGCTCCAACTATTTAATTGTCTGGAGATAGATAGGTACCCAGGTCTGCCAGATCCTTGTCACTGATTTCGGTCTTGCGAAACCAGGGCATGATGTTGACGCCATTGCGTACGTAAAATTCAACCAGTTCAGGAGTCAGGTCCAGACGCTCTTCCAAGACCGCGGGCTTTTCCCCTTTATACAGAACTTCCAGGGCTGACGTACCCGGATGCTTGCGTCCACCCGGCGCATGACACGGGGAGCACCAGTGTTCATAGACTTCCTTGCCGTGCGCGGGATCCTGCGCAAAAGCACTTTGTATTGTTAACAGGAGAGGAAATAGAAAAAAACACTTACGCATTATTTTCACCCTCCCCGTCTCCACGTAAATGTTTCGGCCAGATGCCATAACGTCCTGCGGAAATTATGCCATTGGGATCGATGGCATCTTTTAATCGTTGTTGCAGTCTTAACAAGGCATTGTCATTGAAGGAATAAGCTGCCGCGCAATCATCCATGAAGGCAGTATGTGTACGATATTCCCCCCAGCCATGTTCGGCTGCCACTTTCACCAGTTCACGGAATATTTCCCGGGTCTTGCGATTGGTATCGATATCTCGTGTCACGGTAAAGCCCACGAGAATAGTGAAAGTACGCTGATGATAGGAATACGGTGGGACGTTGAACACGGTATTGCCACCCATATCACGCAATACCCGACCCAACACTTTATTGGATTCCAGTACTGCTTCCCCGGTCATGGGAACCACCGGTGAGAAACCGAGATGGCCGTTGGTCCCTGCGGGATTGAAGTTGGAGCGGTTGCCCAACTGGAATACTGACATTGAGGGCACACCCAGGTGATTTTCATCGGAGGTCTGCATTAACTCTTCATAGGGCATGGGAAAGTTCAGGGCTTCCTGATCCTGGAAGCGCACACCCTCTATATGGGCAAATTGCCGTTTTACGTAGTCCCAGGAACTGTCGACAATTTCCTGTGGACCATAAAATTTGAACTGGGAACTCCAGAACGGCGTGTTGTTGCTGCGGGCAAAGTCATCAAGCACGCGAATATCTTCTTCATTGGCCCGTTCATAGCGTTCCTGCATTTCCGGGTTCTGACCCATGATGAACTGCATGGGGGACTGCACGCCAGCATTTGTATTGAGGATACCGCTGTACATCATTTTTGCGGTAACCCTGACCAGTTCGTGCACATCGTTGTACTTCATTACCTGGACGGAGCCGGAACGAAAGGCCTCCGGTGCCGGGTAGAGCCAGAAGCCCATCTTGGTGACCACACCGAAATTGGATTGGGCAAACAGCCCATCCAGCCAGGGCCCATAACCCCACCGATATTGCTGCCAGGTTTCTGCATTGGGTAGCGCGCCCATACCAGTGCGCACGATATCGCCATCAGCCAATACTACTTCCATGCCGCAGTGAGCTTCGAAATGATCGCGATAGGGATTTACCGTATATCCGACGCCGTGATCCAGGGCATTACCGATCAGGCTGCCCCAGCCGGGATCGGGACAATCAATCCACAGATCAAGGCCCCGCTCCTGGATGTAATTGTAGAGATCAAAATAAGACACTCCCGGTTCAACCAGGGCAAAGGCATTATCCTCGCTGACCTCGATGATTCGGTTCATGCGTTTCAGATCCAGCACCACGCTGCCATTAAGTACCGGAGCTGAGCCGCCGTAACCGAGGTTCTTGCCGGTGGAAACCGGATAGACAGGAATCTGATTGGCATTGCAGATGCGCATCAGGGCCTGCACTTCTACTTCAGACTGGGGTGCCAGGGCAATGGACGGAATCTTTTCCTCTTCCTCACCGTACAATGGCGAGTAGGCATCCCGATATAGATCCACATCACTTTCTTCAGTGAACACCCAATCACTACCAATGACGGCTTCAAATTCAAGCACAGCCCGGTCAAAATCTGCAGTGCTGACGCCGGGTGGATATCTCATGGTATTTCCTTGTAAGGTATTGTTTTTATTAGTAATGAAATGAATTATACAGGACTGATAAGCCTATCATTATTTCTTCCTGGAAGTACAATGCGGGATGATGGGGACTGTGACTTTAATAAAACCGCTATAGTTCAAAATACTGAGAAAATATTAATAATTAACCTCACTGTCCCCTTGATCGCAAAAAATTCACCGCCTGGTCAGCAAAATCTGTTTTCATCCCGTCCACATCTGCTTCGATATAAAATATTTCCAGTAACCGTTTGAAATTTTCGGCATAGGCAGGCACAAGTCCTGTGTCTGCACGAAAGGTATAAGGATGAACCACCAGCCCGGCCGCATGGGCGCGCTCTACCAGGGGAGTAATGATGATGTTCGTTGCTGTGGACTCTGGGCTGACAATCATATCCATGGCCGGGCCAACACCGTCAGCCCATTGTGACAATATTTCCATGCCGTCCGGCTCATGCATCCAGCTGTAATCGTAGGGCAGCCATTCCCCATTGCGTAACTCGTAGGTTTCCCGACCTGCGTTATCGGCTATGAGCTGTGCAATGGTGATATCCATGCCCAGGGCCGGCATTAATTCCTCACGAACCCGTTTCAGTTCATTGAAATCAAAGGTTTGTACGATGACCTTGTCATCTTTACCGGTATATCCATAGGCCTTTAATTCCTCAAGTATGGCAGTGGCCTGATCCTTGCCCTCCTGATGATGAAACCAGGGCCGCTTGATTTCGACGTAAAGGCCGGCCTCCCTGCCCAGGGTCTTGTTCAAGCCCTGGATCAATTCGATCTCTTCACCCAGGGTATGAATGCCGAAGTTACCACTGTTCACAGGGAATCTTTCGGGGTATACGGCTTGAACTTCCCCGTTTACCTCCCGGGTTCTTTCCGAGACCCGCAACTGCCTTAACTCATCCAGGGTGAAATCAATAACATAGTAGCGCCCGTCTTCCCGGTCCCGGCCAGGAAAGACCTCAGCCACGTCGGTGTTATGTTCAATATAAAGATCATGTAGAACCACCAGGGCATCATCGCTGGTCATCAGTACATCCGATTCAATGTAATCGGCACCCATGGCATGGGCCAGCACCTTGGCTTCCAGCGTATGTTCGGGCAGATAGCCGCTGGCACCGCGATGGGCGACCACAATTTTGGCTTCGGCCCCACTAACTGCCGGGATGGCGATAAACACCAGGACAAGCAGGCTGAGATATTGCTTGAAATTCGGCATATTTACCCTCGTCTATCAGAATTATGGGGACAGTGACTTTATTTACATTTAATTGACTAAATTACATAGTATCAATGTAAATAAAGTCACTGTCCCCATGATTTGCTCTCGAATTACCGGGCCATGAAAGCTAAAATACGCCCTGCTAATCAACTCGGTCAAGAATACCTTAATTTTGAAGACAGAATTCCTGGGCAAGACCTTATCCGGCCCGTTTACCGTTCCCTCCGGCATCGTTACCTGCGCTGCGCCCATCATTCAACGCTTTTTTGACCAGATTCCTGAAGTGGGTGTTCTCACCACCAAAAGTATCTGCCTGGAACCCCGACTGGGATACCGTGAACCCATACTGAGTCAGTATGCGCCAGGCTGCTTCGTCAATGCCGTTGGCCTGACCAATCCCGGTGCAGTTAAATCTGCCGAATTGATGCGTGAACTGCTCATACCGGAAGACCGCTTCCTGCTGATTTCCATCTTTGGCGGTTCAGTAGAGGAATATGTGGAAGTGGCAAAAATCCTGGCCCCTGTTTGTGACGGCCTGGAACTCAACCTGTCCTGCCCCCACGCCAAGGGCTACGGCATGGCTATGGGACAGGATCCGGAACTGGTCAGGGAAATTACTGCCGCCGTCAAAGCTGCCGTGGATGTCCCTGTCATTCCCAAGCTGACACCCAATGTCCCGAATTTTGCTGAAATAGCTGAAGCTGCGATTGCCGGTGGTGCCGACGCCCTGTGTGCCATCAATACTGTTGGGCCCGAGAAAAAATTACAGCATGACCATCCGGTGTTGAGCAATGAAGTTGGTGGAGTCTCAGGCAAGGATATTTTCCCCAGGGCGCTGGAATGTATCAATGATATTGGCCACCTTGGTGTTCCTGTTATTGGTTGTGGTGGCGTCTCAAGTGCTGACAATGTGCGCGCTGTCCAACAGGCAGGGGCTGATATTTTTGGCGTAGGTTCTGCCCTGGTCGGTATGACAACGGATGAGATAGCCCACTATTTTTCTGTATTAGGCAATGATCTGGAAAACGGCACTGATAATGCCGAATCCCTGGTGCAATACGATGTGGACATGGATTTCAGCGCGGTAACCCTGGTGAAGAACGAACGCATCTGTGATGACATTTGCATTCTCACCTTCAAGGAAAAGGTCCCGGTAAAAGCCGGTGAATTTATCTTTCTGTGGGTGCCGGGTCTGGGAGAAAAACCTTTCTCTGCATTGACCGATGATCCCTTTTCACTGGTGGTCATTAATCTGGGTCAGTTCACCGAAGCTATGATGAGTATTGAACCAGGTACAGAAATTTATGTGCGCGGCCCCCATGGCATTGCCGTATCTCCTCCAGAGGGTTCAAAAATTATGGCAGTGAGTGGTGGTACCGGACTGGCAGCGGTTTACCAGATTGCTCGGGATTATCCCAATGCAGAATTATTTTTTGGCGCACGCAATAAAGAGCGCCTGTATTTTATAGATGAATGCAAAGCGATAGCTCCAACCCATATAGCTACCGATGATGGTAGTGCAGGCTATCATGGAGTTGTCACCGAATTATTGCGCCAGCGCCTTGAAGAGATGAGCCAGGAAGAACTGGACAGCCTGGTGTTTTATAACTGCGGTCCTGAACCCATGGTGCATGCGGCGGTGAAAGTACAAAAGGAGTTTTGCCAACCCGAACAAATCTTTAATGCCATCGACTACATGACCAAGTGTGGCGTGGGTATTTGCGGTGCCTGTAATTCACCCGACGGCCGCCGCCTTTGCGTCGACGGCCCTTTTCTTGTTGAAGCCTGAACGTAACTACCGCTATTTGTAGGTCGGCATAGCAAAGCGTTTGCCGACAAGTAAGCCTTCCTGAATTGTCGGGATACGGCCTGCGGCCTTTCCCGACTTACAGTAATATTATCTATAGCTATTGTTGGGGGGCAACTGGGCACCGGTTCCCTGGGGCCTGCTACCTTCAGCCTGGACATTCACCCGCAAAGTCCCGATCCCGTCAATACTGGCTTCAATCACTTCACCGTCCTGAAGAAAACGTTGTTCGCCCCGCACTGCGGTACCCATACCCACTCCACCGGATGTACCATTATTCAAGACATCACCAGGGTAAAGCGTGATCAGGGAAGAGGCATACTCCAGTAACTCGTAGAGAGAATGAATCATGTCCCCTGCGGTGCCTTCCTGCATTTGTTCTCCACCTATGTTCAGGGTCTGACGCAGGATTTCCATTGGATCACCATAAAATTCCTTGGGGACTATCCAGGGTCCCATGGGCGCAAAGGTGTCATGGCCCTTGCCAACAAACCAGTCAACGCCCTGAAAACCACCGGGTGGACGGCCGCCGCGGTCACTGATATCCATGGTGACCATGAAACCAAAAATATGATCCCAGGCATTGTCTGCTGAAACATACTTGGCCGTGGTACCAATGACAGTGCCCAGTTCCACTTCCCAATCAATCTCGGAACGGCCATCAGGAATCATGACTGCATCGCCGTCGCCAATGACGGCGCCACGTGTAGGCTTCAGAAAGAGATAAGGGGCTCCCCTGTTCTCACGGCGAGCAAGGCGGGATGCCGCGACTTCTTCAGGTGTTCCCGTTTCATTGACATGGGTATAGAAATTTACCGCCGCATTCATGATTTTGCCGGGATACATAAGGGGTGGCAGGGTATCGACTTCGTTCAGGTTATGAATGTAATCCGGCAAATCCCCATCCAAACGGTTATTCAGGACAGTGTCATTGACGATTTCATAGAGCCGGCGCTTGAGGCCATACTCATAGCGTTCAATAAGCTCAATCATGTTGCCAGGCATAGGTAATGCCGGAACCGCGCCGTCCTGTTCCAGTGCTGCATTGGCGGCTTCAAGCTCAACAATCAGGGAATCCCTCAGCACCAACCCAACCCAGGGTTCACCATCAGTAGCAAAGGTGCCTACCTTAAATGGCGCAAGAATATCTTCTGGAGTTTGTGCTGCGATTGTTGTTGAGAAAATAAAGAAAACAACTGCTAACAGCAGCCTGGCAGTATTTTGAAGCAACATGGTTGAAGCCCTCTTTCTTATTCTGTGAAGGGAATCAAGTGTTACTCGGAGACCTGGAAGTGTCAAGTCGCTTCAAAGCTGAAAGCTGAAGGCCGAAAGAAAACCTGCTTTTTACGCCTTTAGCTTTTAGCTTCGCTATGCCGACCTACATTCTTGGATACTTACCTCTTTAGCCTTCAGCCTTTAGCAATTTATTTTGAATAGATCGCTTGGGCCGCAGCCACCGCTGTTCCTGAATTTATAGGCGCCTTCATCTGGGTGAGGATGGCATCCAGCGCACCCAGGCACAACAGGACATTGGTTTTACTGCTGCTTTCACCCATCAGGCCAATGCGCCATACCTTGCCTGCAAGCGCGCCAAGACCGGCACCAATTTCCAGGTTGTAATCATTGAGCAGTGCAGCACGTACTTTGGCTTCTTCAACACCTTCAGGGATGGTGACAGAGTTCAGTTGGGGCAGGCGATATTCTTTCTCCACTACAAAATTCATCCCCATGGCTTCTATCCCTGCGGCAAAAGCATTGTGATGATGGGCATGACGCGCCCAGGAATTTTCCAGGCCTTCCTCTTGCAGAATGACCAGGGATTCATGCAGGCCATACATGCTATTAACCGGTGCGGTATGGTGGTAGGTCCTGCCACCTTCGCCATCCCAATAGCCCATCACAAGATTCATATCCAGGAACCAGCTTTGTACTTTGGTTTTGCGGTTTTTGATTACTTCAACAGCACGCTCACCAAAGCTAACGGGAGAAATACCCGGTGGGCATGACAGACATTTCTGTGTGCCTGAATAAATCGCATCTATGCCCCAACCATCTACATCCAGTTCAATACCGGCAAGACCGGTAACACTGTCAACCAGAGACAAGGCGCCATGGTCATGGGCCAAGGCCGTCAGGGTTTTCACATCACTACGGGCACCCGTGGATGTTTCCGCATGGACAGAGGCCAGCAACCTGGCATCCGGATTGGCTTTCAGCGCTGCTTCCACCTTGTTTAAATCAACAGGTTTGCCCCACTCGTCTTCTACCATAATGGCTTGCGCACCACAGCGCTCAACATTTTCCTTCATGCGACCACCGAAAACACCGTTCTGGCAGACTATGGCTTTATCGCCGGGTTCAAGCAGGTTTACAAAGCAGCTTTCCATCCCGGCAGATCCAGGTGCTGAGACAGGAATAGTCAGGGCATTCTTGGTCTGCAAGGCATACTGTAGCAATTCCTTGATCTCATCCATTAGTCCAACAAAGGCCGGATCAAGATGGCCAATAGTAGGTGCACCCATGGCGGCAGTAACTCGGGGATTAACATCAGAAGGACCCGGGCCCATCAGGGTGCGTTGAGGAGGATGAAAAGAGTTGCTCATGGTTTATTCTCGTTAATAATCTGAATTTTCGTTATTCGGAAAATAAAAAAAGCCGAAAAGACGGCTTTTTTATACTAATGTGAGTTAGTGTGCCTAGGCTTCTTCTACATCATCGTAGTCAAAGTCTTCTTCTGGACGATCAACCAGTTCCACATAGGCCATTGGTGCTTTATCGCCAGTGCGCAATCCACACTTGATGATGCGGATATAGCCACCTGGACGCTCTGTGTAGCGTGGACCCAACTCGGTAAACAACTTGCCAACTGCAGCCTTGTCGCGCACCCGGTCAAAAGCCAGTCTGCGATTAGCAACACTGTCGGCTTTAGCAAGCGTTATCAGCGGCTCTGCAAAACCACGCAGCTCCTTGGCCTTGGCCAAAGTGGTTTTGATGATTTCATGTTCAACCAGGGAATTGGTCATGTTGCGAAACATCGCTTTACGATGACTGGCATTCCTGTTGAGTTGACGTCCTGAGTGACGGTGACGCATGTTGAATTACCTGTTTAAAAAACTTTATTGCTAATGCTTAGGCTGCCCGGTCATCGCCTTTGAGCGAAGACGGCGGCCAGTTTTCAAGACGCAGACCCAGGGAAAGTCCCTTGGAAGCCAGTACATCCTTAATTTCAGTCAGTGACTTCTTACCCAGGTTAGGCGTTTTCAACAACTCAACCTCGGTACGCTGGATCAGGTCACCAATGTAATAAATATTTTCAGCTTTCAGACAGTTTGCAGAACGAACTGTAAGTTCCAGATCATCAACCGGGCGCAGAAGAATTGGATCAATCTTGTCTTCCTGCTCTTCCGGTTCCTTGATCGCATCATTTTTCAGGTCAACAAAGACACTGAGTTGATGCTGCATGATAGTGGCTGCCTGACGAATGGCTTCTTCCGGTTCGATAGTACCGTTGGTTTCCAGTTCCAGAATCAGCTTGTCCAAATCCGTACGCTGTTCAACGCGGGCATTTTCAACCGCATAAGTGATGGTGTTAACGGGCGTGTAAGACGCATCCAGCATCAGCTTACCAACTGAACGGGTTTCTTCTTCAGGATTTAACCTGGCATCAACAGGAACATAGCCTCGGCCAACGCCAATCTTGATATGCATGTTGATAGCGCCGTTTTCATTCAGGTTACAGATCAGATGCTCGGGATTAATGATCTCAACATCCTGCTCAAGTGTTATATCACCGGCTTTTACTGGTCCTTTACCGCTTTTATTCAGGTTAAGAACCACTTCCTCTTTACCATTAAGGACAACAGCCAGGCCTTTCAGGTTGAGTAAGATTTCAATCACATCTTCCTGCACGCCTTCAATTGTGCTGTATTCATGAACAACACCATCTATTTCTACTTCTTCAACGGCACAGCCTGGCATTGAAGACAACAATATCCTGCGCAAGGCATTGCCCAGGGTGTGTCCAAAGCCCCTTTCCAGCGGCTCCAGAACTACTTTTGAATGACACTTGTCAAATTCTTCAACTTGAATAACCTGCGGTGTCAGAAAGTCAGTTAACGAAATTTGCATGGATTTCCTCTTAGGCCTGGTAATGACTAATCGTTATTTAGAGTAAAGCTCTACAATCAAGCTTTCATTTATTTCGGAAGACAGCTCACTGCGATCCGGTTTGCTCTTGAATACACCTTCCAACTTACTCACATTGATATCAATCCACTCAACAGGCGCACGAGTCGAGGCCTGATCCAGAGCGGATTTAATGCGTAACTGTTCTTTGGCTTTCTCACGAATTGAAATAACGTCACCTTCACGAACCTGGTAAGAAGCAATGTTGACGGTTTCGCCATTTACCTGGATGGCTTTATGAGAGACCAACTGCCGTGATTCGGCACGTGTGGCACCAAAACCGATACGGTAAACCACATTATCGAGTCTGGATTCGAGAAGTTGCAACAGATTCTCACCTGTAGCGCCTTTCAGACTGGCGGCTTTTTTGTAGTAATTACGGAATTGCTTCTCCAGTACACCGTACATACGGCGAACTTTCTGTTTTTCACGCAGTTGAACACCGTAATCTGACAGGCGAGCGCGACGATTGCCATGCTGTCCAGGAACGGTTTCATGATTACATTTATCATCCAGGGCACGCACGCCACTCTTGAGAAAAAGGTCAGTACCTTCTCTTCTGGCTAATTTGCATTTGGGGCCTATATATCGAGCCATATTCTTTTCCGCTTATCTCTAGTCTTTAACTTTTAACTTTTAATTTTGATACTTTCTTTTTTAGCCTTTAGCTTTTAGCCTTAAGCTTTAAGCCTTAAGCTTTTTTTATACTCTGCGGCGTTTCGGCGGCCGGCACCCGTTATGAGGGATAGGGGTAACATCAGTAATGTTGCTGATTTTCAAACCACAGCCATTCAATGCTCTGACCGCTGACTCACGACCTGGACCAGGACCATTTACACGTACATCTACATTCTTCAGGCTGTAGGATTCAATGGCAGCTTTGCCAGCACGCTCCGCTGCAACCTGGGCAGCGAAAGGTGTACTTTTTCTTGAACCACGGAAGCCGGAACCACCTGAAGTGGCCCAGGACAAGGCATTACCCTGGCGATCGGTAATCGTGATAATGGTGTTATTAAAGGACGCATGGATATGGGCCACACCGTCACTGACGGCAGTCCTGGTTTTCTTGCGTACTGGTCCGGGTTTAGCCATTAACTTAATTTCCTGTTCTTACTTAACGTTGACGTAATAATGTCTTTAAATGGTTTTACTTACGAATCGGTTTGCGGGGACCCTTACGCGTCCTGGCATTGGTTTTGGTCCTTTGCCCGTTAACCGGCAAACTGCGACGATGACGAATTCCACGATAAGTACCAAGATCCATCAAACGCTTGATGTTCATGGAAATTTCACGACGCAAATCACCTTCAACATTCAGTTTAGTGACTTCACTGCGGATAGAGTCAAGCTGCTCTTCGCTGAGATCACTAACTTTTGTAGACGGTGCAATACCAGTGGTGTCACAAAGTGACTGGGCAGTGGTCGGACCAATCCCGTAAACATAGCGAAGCGAAATCACAATATGCTTGTTATCTGGTATGTTGACTCCGGCAATACGGGCCATAGGTTAACTCCAATATTCCTTTGCTTTCAGTGTCTATTACTTAAAAGCTGTTGGTTAATTCTCTTTATATTTCAATAACTTACTTTTATTCTAAACTACCAAGGGTCTAAAAAGGCGCGCTAGCTTATCTTTTTACCCTTTTAAAATCAACTAGTTAGCAATACAAATGCTATTAGCCCTGGCGCTGCTTGTGTCGAGGCTCTTTGCAAATAACTCTCAGCACACCGCCCCGCTTAATAACTTTGCAGTTGCGACAGATCTTTTTAACTGATGCTCTTACTTTCATAACTTAACTCCGGAAATCTTCCTGCACTATGCTTTCAAGCTTTTAAGTGCCGATCTTTTTACCTATCGTTTGAAGGTACCAATATTGGATTTTTTCATCAGGGATTCATACTGATGTGACATCAGGTGCGACTGAATTTGCGACATAAAGTCCATACACACAACAACCACAATCAACAGTGAAGTCCCCCCCAACTGGAAAGGTACGCCCGCAGCAACTTGTAAAAACTGCGGCATTAAACAAATCAGGGTAATGTAGATTGCACCAAACATGGTCAGTCGGGTCATGACATTATCTACATAGTTAGCAGTCTGCTCGCCTGGACGGATTCCGGGAATAAAAGCACCGGACTTTCGCAGGTTGTCCGCAATTTCTTTCGGATTAAATACCAGGGATGTATAAAAAAAGCAGAAAGCGATAATTAGTGCAGAAAACACCAGTACGTATAAGGGCTGACCAGGACCTAGTATGAGTGCCAGATCTGCCATCCATTGCATGCCTTCATTCTGACCAAACCATTGACCCAGTGATGCCGGAAACAACAAGAAGCTACTGGCAAAAATAGCCGGGATCACGCCCGCCATGTTTACTTTCAACGGCAGATGGCTGGACTGGCCCTGATACATTTTCCGGCCCTGCTGACGCGGTGCGTAGTTCACAGTAATTCGACGTTGTGCTCGCTCCACGAATACCACACAACCGATAACAACTGCTGCAATTACAGCAACAACAAATAACGCCAGCGGTTGAATCTGACCTTCGGCGGCTTGCTCCAGTGATTGACCAATAGCTGTTGGTAAACCAGCAACAATACCTGCAAATATTAGCAAGGAAATTCCATTACCTACGCCTCTTTCAGTAATTTGTTCACCAAGCCACATCAGGAACATGGCACCAGTTACCAGGGAAACAAAGGCAGTGAAATAGAAACTGAAGTTAGGAGTAAACGCTAACTGGGCAAGCAGGCCTGTAGTAATTGCCACGGCCTGAATGGAAGCAAATAACAACGCTCCGTAACGGGTGTATTGGCTGATCTTGCGACGACCGGATTCACCTTCTTTCTTTAATTGTTCCAGCTGAGGGGTAGTCGCTGTCAACAGCTGCATAATAATAGAAGCTGTTATATAGGGCATGATACCCAAAGCAAAAATACTCATGCGCTCAATGGCGCCACCTGAAAACATATTAAACAGACCAAGAAAAGTACCCTGGTTCTGGTTGAAAAGTGCCTGCAACTGGTCCGGATTAATTCCGGGCACAGGGATATGAGTACCAACACGATAGACAAAAATAGCAAACAGGACGAAGACCAGCCTGGCTTTTAATTCCGCCAATCCGTCTCCTTTTCCTGGTTTCATGCCTGTTGCTGCCATGTTCTGCTTACTCAATTAACCTGAGAATTAACTTTCGCTGTTATCACCGGAAGAGTCGGCGTCTGTATTTGCCTGGTCTTCAGCCTTTGCTTCAACTTCTTTTTTCGGAGCAGCTTCTTTTCTGGCCGTCTTTATGGCTGTCTTTTTGGTTGCTTTCTTTTTCTCGGAAGTTGGGGCTTCCATTTCAATCACTTTGCCACCAGCTGCTTCAATTGCTGTTTTGGCACCCTTGGAAACACGCACACCTTCTACTGTTAATGCCTTTGTTACATCGCCTGACAGCATGATTTTCACACGCCTGATATTGCGATCTATTACGTTGGCTTTTTCCAGTGATTCCAGATTAACGATTTCACCTGCAATCTTGTTCAATTCAGAAGTGCGCACTTCAGCAGTTGTACTGCCGATACGCGAAAAGAAACCATATTTAGGCACACGCTTCTGCAAAGGCATCTGGCCACCTTCAAATCCCGGACGTACTCTGCCACCGGAACGAGACTTCTGTCCTTTGTGACCGCGGCCACAGGTTTTGCCAAAGCCACTGCCGATGCCGCGACCTACGCGTTTCTTTCCCTGAACAGAGCCAGGAACTGGTGCCAATGTATTTAATTGCATGTTATTCACTTTTAATAATTATGTTTCTGACAGCTTTTAAAATTCAGTTAGGATTCAGCCACTTCCACCATGTGGATGACTTTGTTAATCATGCCACGCACAGATGGTGTGTCTTCCACCTCAACAGACTGACGAATCCTTCTCAGACCAAGCCCTGTAAGGCATGCCTTGTGATTTTTCAAAATACCTATCGGGCTTTTCAACAGGGTAACTTTCACTTTTTTATCTGCCATGAGAATTCTCTAACTTGTCCGGTTTATCCAATTATTTCTTCAACGCTTTTGCCACGTTTAGCTGCAACTTCTTCAGGGGAGCGCATTTGCTGTAATCCCTTGAATGTTGCTCGTACCACGTTTACCGGGTTGGTAGAGCCGTAACACTTGGCCAATACATTATGTACGCCCGCCAGTTCCAGGACCGCACGCATGGCACCACCTGCAATAACACCAGTACCTTCAGAGGCAGGCTGCATGTAAATTTTTGATGCACCATGTCTGGCTTTGATCGGGTATTGGAGAGTATCCCCATCCAAATTGACACTGATCATATTGCGACGAGCTGCTTCCATGGCTTTTTGGATAGCCAAAGGCACTTCACGCGCTTTGCCACGTCCGAAGCCAACTTTGCCTTTCCCGTCACCAACTGCAGTCAAAGCAGTAAAACCAAAGATTCTGCCACCCTTGACCACCTTGGCCACACGGTTAACCTGAATCAGCTTTTCCTGCATGCCTTCTTCGTTGTTCTTGTTCTGTTCGTTTTTATATGCCATCAGCTTTAAAACTCCAAACCATGTTCACGAGCAGCATCCGCCAAGGCTTTGACACGCCCGTGATACTGGTAACCACTACGATCAAAGGCCACGTTAGTGACACCGGCGGCTTTTGCTTTTTCAGCAATTGCTTTGCCAACCTGCACAGCGCTTTCTACATTGCCAGATTTCTTTTCACCCAGTGACGAGGCTGTTGCCAATACCTGATGGTCAGGTGAAATCACCTGAGCGTAGATATGCCGCGGGCTTCTAAAAACGCAAAGGCGGTTTACTCGCAATTCGCTTATTTTTGCCCGCGCTCTTTTAGCGCGCCTAAGACGAGACATCTTCTTCTCGTTCATAATTTTTCCTTTAACCTCGCATCTATCGTCGGAGCATGCTTCACAATTATCCGACCCTCAATCAATCTAATTTATTTCTTCTTCGCTTCTTTTCTGAATACACGTTCATCAGAATAGCGAACGCCCTTGCCCTTATAAGGCTCAGGGGGTCTGAACTTTCTGATTTCAGCAGCAACCTGACCAACCAGTTGCTTGTCTGCACCCTTGATAACAATTTCAGTCTGGGTGGGAGTCTCAGCAGTAATACCTTCAGGCAACACGTAATCAATGGGATGAGAATAACCAACCACAAGATTCACAGTTTTGCCCTGTGCTTTTGCTCTGTAACCAACACCAATCAGCTCGAGTTTCTTTTCAAAACCTTCGCTAACACCCGTAACCATATTGTTGACCAGTGAACGGAAAGTACCAGTCATGGCTACCGCTTCTTTGCTTTCCTTCTTGGCAGTCAGCTTTAGTTGATTATCTTCATTAACAATATCAACCAGGTCATGAAGCTGAATTTCCAGCAAGCCATTGCTGCCTTTCACAGAAACCAGGCCATTGGCAATATTCACTTCAACGCCACTTGGCAGATCTACGGGACTGTTTGCTATTCTGGACATAAGCCTGCTCTTTAAATCTAGTTGTTCTTGACTAAAATGTTCTTGACTAAAATGTTCTTGACTAAAATGTTCTTGACTAAAATGTTCTTGACTAAAATGTTCTTAATTTTCAATACAATCAGAAAACGGTACAAAGTACTTCGCCACCGATGCCAGCCTGTTTGGCTGATTTACCTGTCATCACACCTTTATTGGTTGATACCACACAGATACCAAGACCAGCTTCAATTTCCGGTAATTCATCATTGCCAGAATATAGACGCAGTCCCGGACGGCTGCCGCGATGCAACTGCTCAATAACCGGTTTACCGTTGAAATATTTCAACTGCACTGATAATTCCGGTTTCACCAGGTCGTCATTGACCGAAAAGCTTTCGATGTAACCTTCCTGCTTCAAAACTTCCAGGATGGCCAGCTTGATCTTGGACGATGGGCAACCCACGGTGGGAAGTCCAGCCATCTGGGCATTCCTGATGCGTGTCAACAAATCTGCAATTGGGTCTGACATGCTCATTTACAATATTCCTCTATCTCTTCTGACTGATTAGGGTTGTATTACCAACTTGCCTTGGTCAGTCCGGGTACATCACCTTTCATGGCATGCTCCCTTAATTTGTTACGACACAGACCAAATTTACGGTATACACCGTGTGGACGGCCTGTAACCTGGCAACGGTTGCGCTGACGACTGGGACTGGCATCCCTGGGAAGTTTCTGCAGTTTGACCTGCGCATCCCATTTTTCTTCATCAGATGCTGTTTTGCTTTTGATCACGACTTTCAGTGCAGCACGCTTTTCAGCATAAAGGCTAACCAGTTTGCTGCGCTTGTTTTCTCTTGCAATCATTGAAGCTTTTGCCATGTTTTACTCTCTATTTTCTTTAGCTATCTATCTGTTCTATCTTTTCTATCTGTTCTATCTGTTCTATCTGTTCTGTTTCAGATTCAGGCGCTTGCTGCCTGGCTCGGTTCACCACGGAACGGGAACTGCATTGCACGTAGTAGAGCCCTGCCTTCTTCATCAGTTTTTGCTGTAGTAGTAATAGTTATATCGAGACCACGCAGGGTATCGATTTTGTCATAATCAATTTCCGGAAAAATGATTTGCTCATTAACACCCATGGCGTAATTGCCACGACCATCAAAAGATTTTGGGCTCAGACCACGAAAGTCACGAATTCGAGGAATCGCAATAGAAACCAGGCGATCGAGGAATTCGTACATGCGCTCACCGCGCAGCGTTACTTTGCAACCAACCGGCCAGCCTTCACGCACTTTGAATCCGGCAACGGATTTCCGTGCATTATTAACAACAGGCTTCTGGCCACTAATCATGGTCATATCACCCAGGGCGTTTTCCAGGATTTTCTTGTCACCGAATTCGCCACTGCCAATATTCAGAACCACTTTGGTTATTTTTGGAACTTGCATTGGGTTCTGATAGGAAAACTGACTTGTCAGCTCCTTGATCACTTCATTTTTATAAACGTCTCGTAAACGTGCCATGACCTTTCTCTTGAATACTATTTATAGTGACTATTAATCTTTTGCTTAATCTATTTCTTAATCTATTTCTTAATCTATTGCCGAGTTATCTTTTTTGAAAACTCTAACCTTGCTGCCATCTTCGTCTATTCGAATTCCAACCCGGTCAGCTTTTTCTGTTTTCGGATTAAAGATAGCTATATTGGAAGCTTCAATACCTGCTTCCTTTTCAACAATACCGCCCTGTTTACCCAGATTTGGATTGGGCTTGGTGTGACGTTTCACCATGTTAATACCGGACACTATGAGTCGGCCATTACCAAGCACGCGCGTGATTTTGCCGCGCTTACCCTTGTCCTTACCGGCAATAACAATTACTTCATCGTCTCTTTTCAGTTTCTGCATTGTTGCAATCTCGATCTCTGTATCTGGCTATCAGTACTTAAAGTACTTCGGGAGCCAGAGAAATAATTCTCATGAATTTTTCGTTTCGCAGTTCACGTGTCACTGGTCCAAAAACACGGGTACCAATAGGGGCATCCTGTTGGTTCAGCAGTATGGCTGCATTGTCATCAAATTTAATCAGCGATCCATCCTGACGACGCACGCCACTTTTAGTGCGAACAACCAGGGCACTCAACACCTGGCCTTTCTTCACTTTGCCGCGAGGTATGGCTTCTTTCACGGTTACCTTGATTACGTCTCCAATCCTGGCATAACGACGATGGGATCCACCAAGCACCTTGATGCACATCACCCGTCTGGCTCCACTGTTGTCTGCCACATCCAAATAGGACTGTACCTGAATCATCTTACTTCTCCGGGCTGCATATCTTTGATATGAAAGCCGCTATTAACTTCTACACTAATTTAGTTGTTTTACCGTCTAACTTTTTCGACAGTTATACCTGTGTCGCCTTTTCATCAATAGAAACCAACGCCCAGGTCTTAGTCTTGGACAGAGGTCGAACTTCCTTGATGGTGACAATATCTCCTTCCTGGCACTCATTGCTTTCATCATGCGCATGCAACTTGGATGACTTGGTCAAGTATTTTCCATACACAGCATGCTTAACACGCCTTTCCACGAGCACAGTGATGGATTTTTCCATCTTGTTGCTCACTACTTTGCCAGTAGCAGTACGCGCCATGGTCCCGAAAGCGACTACAGCTTCTTCGGAAGAATTTGTTACATCTGTTTCAACAGCGTCTGTCATTTTTCAAATAACCTGTTCTTAGCTCTTTTTTTCATTGATCAGGGTTTTTACCCTGGCGATATCTTTTCGTACTGCTGTAATCAGATGCGTCTGACCCATCTGACCAGTAGCTTTTTGCATACGTTGATTAAACTGATTACGTAGCAGTTCAACGAGCACTTCGTTCAGCTCTTCTACCGATTTTTCACGTAATTCACTGGTTTCATATTTGGCCATTACATCACCACCCTCTTCTCAAACTTGGTGCGAAACGGTAGTTTCGCGGCAGCCAGAGCAAAGGCTTCTTCTGCCAGCTCTTCGGTTACACCTTCAATTTCAAACAACACTCTGCCTGGCTGAATCTGGGCAACCCAGTACTCAACACTACCCTTACCTTTACCCTGACGAACCTCAAGAGGCTTCTGGGTAATTGGCTTGTCAGGAAAAACGCGAATCCAGATCTTTCCACCACGTTTCACATGACGAGTAAGTGCACGACGAGCCGCTTCAATCTGGCGAGCTGTCAGCCGGCCACGACCGAGAGCTTTCAATCCAAAATCGCCAAAACTAATGCTGCTGCCACGATGGGCCAGGCCGCGATTGCGTCCTTTCATCTGCTTGCGAAATTTGGTTCGCTTAGGTTGTAACATCCTGAACTACTCCGTCTCTAAAACTTTTTTTGCACTCTAAATCTTACTTTTATCTTTAATTCAGTATTTTGAATTCCAAGCTACTAATATTTAAACTATTAATATTTAAACTACTAAGAACTCTTTGCCTGCTCTTCAGGCAGATCTTCTTCTGTCTTAAATACTTCACCTTTAAAGATCCATACTTTCACGCCAATGATGCCGTAAGTAGTCAGTGCTTCACTGGTGGCATAATCAATGTCTGCCCTTAAGGTATGCAATGGAACGCGGCCTTCGTGATAACGCTCACTACGCGCAATTTCAGCACCGCCAAGACGTCCACTAACCTGTACTTTTATACCCTGAGCGCCCTGGCGCATGGCATTTTGCATTACGCGTTTCATCGCCCTGCGGAACATGACGCGACGTTCCAGTTGTTGGGCCACACTATCTGCGACCAACTGTGCATCCAGATCCGGTTTACGAATCTCTTCTATATTGATGTGCACAGGCACACCCATTTTTTCTGTCAGTAAGGCGCGCAGTTTTTCAACATCCTCGCCTTTCTTACCAATAACAATACCTGGACGGGCAGTAAAAACAGTCACTCGAGCAGTTTGTGCAGGTCTCTCAATTTCAACCCTGGAAACGGAAGCTGAAGCCAGCTTCTTTTTCACCAGATCACGCACTTCCATATCTTCAAGCAAATATCTCGCGTAGTCTCTGCCATCTGCATACCAGACTGAGGTATGTTTTTTAACAATACCTAGTCGAATACCTGTTGGGTGTACTTTCTGCCCCATACTTCCCTCTTACTCGCCGCTTAACTTACGTCTGCGACTTTAACTGTAATATGACAAGAGCGTTTCAAAATACGATCTGCTCTCCCTTTCGCGCGAGGACGGATTCTTTTCAACGTCATCGCTTCATCCACATAAATGCAGGACACTTTCAGTTCATCAATATCAACACCTTCGTTGTGTTCGGCGTTGGCTATTGCTGAATTGAGCACCTTCTTGATAAGGACGGCCGCTTTCTTGGGGCTATAGGAGAGAAGCTCAAGGGCTTCTTCCACACCTTTACCACGAATCTGATCAGCAACCAGCCTGGCCTTTTGGGCCGATAATCTGGCTGTACTTAATTTTGCTGAAACTTCCATCATTCTTACCTCAGTAACCTGTCACTTATTCAACTAATCCGGGTTTTAACGTGCTTTTTTATCAGCCGTATGACCGCGGTAAGTACGTGTGACTACAAATTCTCCCAGCTTGTGCCCAACCATATCCTCTGAGATCAATACCGGAACGTGTTGACGACCATTGTGTACCGCTATGGTCAGGCCCAGCATGTCCGGAGAGACCATGGAACGTCTGGACCAGGTTTTGATTGGCCTTCTGTCATTGCTCTCTTGAGCAGCCTGCACTTTTTTCAGCAGGTGAAGGTCAATAAACGGTCCTTTATTTAATGATCTTGGCACTGTTTGTTTCCTCTAATACTTTTTCTATTAAAATCGTGATGAATGCTTATCTGCTAGCTTTACGACGACGAATAATCAATTTATCCGTACGCTTGTTGGTACGTGTCTTGTAGCCCTTGGTCGGTATACCCCAGGGTGATACAGGATGTCTGCCACCAGAAGTACGACCTTCACCACCACCATGTGGATGGTCAACCGGGTTCATGGCAACACCACGTACGGTTGGACGCACACCGCGCCAGCGTTTGGCACCAGCTTTACCTAATGAACGCAGGCTGTGTTCACTATTGGATACTTCGCCCAACACTGCACGACAATCTGACAGCACCTTGCGCATTTCACCTGAACGTAAACGTATCGTGGCGTATTGACCTTCTCTTGCAACCAACTGCACTGAAGTACCTGCAGAACGAGCCAACTGAGCTCCCTTGCCTGGCTTCATTTCTACACAATGCACCGTACTACCCATGGGAATATTACGCAGGGGTAAGCAATTGCCCGGTTTCATTGGCGTACTTTCACCAGAGATAACTTCATCACCTGCATTTACCTTACCGGGTGCAATGATGTACCTGCGCTCGCCATCAGCATATTTAAGCAATGCAATATTGGCAGTGCGATTTGGATCGTATTCGAGACGTTCTACAACGGCGGGAATATTGTCCTTATTTCGCTTGAAATCAATAATGCGATATTTCTGTTTGTGTCCACCACCGCAATGCCTGCGGGTAATGCGGCCAGCATTGTTACGCCCGCCATTTTTTGACTGCGCTTCAGTCAGTGGCGCATAAGGCGCACCTTTATGCAGGTCCGGATTAACTACCTTGACGACAAATCGGCGTCCCGGCGAGGTAGGTTTGGATTTTAATACTGGCATTTTCTACTCTCTTCTCTCTTTAATCCGACATTAGCCCATTTCTGCAAAATCGATTTCATGACCTTGCTCGAGTCTGATATAGGCTTTTTTCCAGCTTGGGCGCGTGCGAACTTTGCCACGTGCAGAACGCTTTCTTTTGCCTTTTACATTCAGAACCTGGACTTCTTTTACTTCAACATTAAACAGTCCTTCAATGGCCTGCTTGATCTCTGGTTTGGTAGCATCTTTAGCCACCTTGAAGGTCACCTGATTATTCACTTCTGAAATAAGCGAGCTTTTTTCAGAGATGTGCGGGCCTAGCACGATGGTCAACATTCTTTCCTGATTCATGCCAGCATCCCCTCTACTTTTTTCAGCGCAGGAACAGTCATGAGCACCTTTTCAAAACCGATCAGGCTAACCGGATCAACACCAGAAGCTTCCAGGACATCGACTTTATGCAGGTTGCGGGCAGCCAGGAACAGGTTCTGGTCTACTTCGTCACTGACAATCAATACATTCTGCAGCTCAAGTTCAGTAAGCTTTTCAATGAGTCCCCTGGTTTTGTGTGAATCAACTTTAAATTCATCTACAACGAGGAGTCGGTCCTGACGAACCAGTTCTGAAAGGATGCAACGCAGTGCTCCGCGATACATTTTTTTGTTAATTTTTTTAGAGTGGTCCTGAGGCCTGGCAGCAAAAGTAACGCCACCAGAACGCCATAATGGTCCACGCGAAGTACCAGCACGGGCACGACCTGTGCCTTTCTGGCGCCAAGGTTTCTTGCCACCGCCGTTAACTTCAGAACGTGTTTTTTGTTTTACCGTTCCCTGACGCGCGCCAGCAAGATAAGTAACAACCACCTGGTGAACCAGGCTTTCGTTGAATTCCTTGGCGAAAGTATTATCGGATACGGAAACTGTTTTTGATGCCTTCTTACCAGGCACTGCAATATTTAAATCCATTGCTTACCCCTCAGAAGACGTTATAGTTTTGTTGGTTGGACATATGATGACGTCAGATCCGGTGGCTCCGGGTACGGCGCCTTTAATGAGAATCAGATTGTTATCTGCATCAACCCTGGCGATTTCAAGGCCTTGAGTAGTGACTTTAACGTTGCCCATCTGGCCAGCCATTTTCTTGCCTTTCCAGACTCGGCCCGGGGTTTGACATTGACCAATGGAACCCGGTGCACGATGAGATAGTGAGTTACCGTGAGTAGCATCCTGCATGCGGAAATTGTAGCGTTTGATAACGCCCTGGAAGCCTTTACCCTTGGAAGTACCAGTCACATCAACTTTCTGACCTTCAACAAAGGCTTCTACAGTAAATTCCTTACCAGGTGCGACAGCTTCACCATCTTCACCGGAAAGAGCATCAGGCTCAGCACGAAATTCCCATAGGCCGCGGCCGGCTTCAATACCCGACTTGGCAAAATGGCCTACTTCAGATTTGGACAGGTGTGAACCCTTTACAGACCCTGTTGTGATCTGCACAGCACTATAGCCGTCGGACTCAACGGTTTTCACCTGGGTGACTCTGTTTGGCAGAACTTCCACCACTGTGACGGGTACGGATGACCCGGATTCAGTGAAAATGCGGGTCATACCGCTTTTTCGACCGACTAAACCAATCGACATTTTCTTACCTCATCGTGTAAGGGGCTTTAACCCACTATGGCCGCTTTCGCGTTACACCATGTTATGTATGCTGTTTTCCCGGAATTCCCGGTTTCAGCGTTATTGTGTATTTAGAGTGCCAGCAGGTTCGGCTACAGACACTTACTACATTTACTTACTTGTTCGCAATTACTTACAACTAATTACAACTACTTCCAACTAACTGTTATATAAAGCTTTTACTTGGAAGAAGCTTCGCTTTTACCCAGGCTGATTTGCACTTCCACACCGGCGGCCAGGTTCAGCTGCATCAGTGCTTCGACAAATTTTTCAGTGGGCTCAACAATGTCCAGAAGACGCTTGTGAGTACGGATTTCGTACTGATCACGGGCATCCTTATTGACGTGGGGTGATACCAGTATGGTGTACCGCTCTTTCCTAGTAGGCAGAGGTATAGGACCTCTGACATAGGCACCAGTACGTTTGGCAGTATTCACCAATTCCTGTGTTGACTGATCAATCAGGCGATGATCAAAAGCTTTCAGCCGAATTCTGATACGCTGGTTCTGCATATGACCAACTACTCCACATCAATAAGTTATTAAAGAACATTGTAAAAGCGGCGAAACCGACATTTACCGATTTCACCGCGAAAAAAGAGTGCGAATATTACGTGCGAAGCCCAGTAGAGTCAAGGCTTTGAGCCATTATATTTACCTAAAAAGAGGGCTAAATTAGCCCTCTTTCTCATTCCCGGCGCTCAATTCCGGCACAAGGCCCAATCTGGGGCCTTTATCAGCATTTTTAACCCGCTGAACCCTTTTCAGTGATGGCCTCAGCTATTGCAGAAGGTACTTCCGCATATTTGGTGAATTCCATGGTATAGGTAGCGCGGCCCTGGGTGGCAGAGCGTAAATCTGTTGAATAGCCGAACATTTCTGCCAAAGGCACCTCAGCATCAATCACTTTGCCTGAGGCTGAATCTTCCATGCCCTGAACGATGCCACGACGGCGGTTCAGGTCACCCATCACATCCCCCATGTATTCTTCCGGGGTTACCACTTCTACCTTCATAATTGGCTCTAGCAAGGCCGCATCTGCTTGTATAGCCCCTTTTTTGAGGGCCATGGAACCGGCAATCTTGAAGGCCATCTCGCTGGAATCCACATCATGGAAAGAGCCATCATACAGCGTCACTTTCATCGCCAGCAGCGGGTAGCCAGCCAAACAGCCATTTTTCATCTGTTCCTGGACACCTTTATCCACTGCAGGAATATATTCCCGGGGAATCGTTCCGCCCACGATCTCATTGACAAATTCATACTCGGAATCAGCAGGAAGCGGTTCCAGACGCAGCCAAACGTGCCCGTATTGGCCACGACCACCAGATTGTTTAACGTGCTTGCCTTCGATTTCCACGGATTTTCGAATGGTTTCACGATAGGCAACTTGTGGTTTGCCAATATTGGCTTCTACATTGAATTCACGACGCATTCGATCAACCAATACGTCCAGATGCAGCTCACCCATACCGGAAATAATAGTCTGACCTGATTCTTCATCGGTTTCGACGCGGAAAGAGGGGTCTTCCTGAGCCAATTTACCTAAAGCTATGCCCATTTTTTCCTGGTCTGCCTTGGTTTTAGGTTCAACAGCTACGGAAATAACCGGCTCCGGGAAATCCATTTTTTCCAGGGTGATTTGATTATCGAGACTACAAAGAGTTTCACCTGTAGTGACATCTTTCAGCCCAATAGCAGCGGCAATGTCACCGGCCAACACTTCCTTGATTTCTTCCCGGGAGTTGGCGTGCATTTGCACCATACGCCCTACCCGTTCCTTGTTGTGCTTGAGCGGATTGTAAATCGTGTCGCCTGAATTCAGTGTTCCTGAGTAGACACGGAAAAAAGTCAATGTACCTACAAAGGGGTCAGTTGCAATCTTGAAGGCCAGGGCTGAAAAAGGCGCCTTATCATCCGCCTCCCTGGTATCAATGGTTTCACCATCTTCCAGCACACCTTCAATGGCTTTTACTTCAGTAGGGGCCGGCATATATTCAATAACGGCATCAAGTACAGCCTGTACACCCTTATTCTTGAATGCTGAACCACACAGTGTCAGAACAATTTCATTGGCCAGAGTGCGTAGCCTGAGACCGTGTTTGATTTCTTCTTCAGTGAGCTCTTCACCTTCCAGATACTTGTTCATCAGTTCATCGCTTGCTTCAGCAGCAGCTTCAACAAGCTCGGGGCGCCACTTTTCGCACTCCGCGATCATGTTTTCTGGTATTTCGCCATATTCAAAGCTGATGCCCTGGTCGTCTTCGCTCCAGATGATTTGTTTCATCTTGATCAGGTCGATTACACCCTTGAACTCATCCTCTGCACCAATGGCCAATTGAATGGGCACAGGGTTGGCACCAAGGCGTTCCTTCATTTGCTGAACAACTTTCAGGAAATCGGCACCGGCACGATCCATTTTGTTAACAAAAACTATTCGCGGCACTTCGTAGCGATTAGCCTGCCTCCAAACTGTTTCAGTTTGTGGCTGGACACCTGAACTGGCGCAAAGAACCACAACTGCACCATCAAGAACACGCAAAGAACGCTCCACTTCAATAGTGAAATCTACGTGCCCCGGGGTATCAATGATGTTGACGCGGTGTTCATCGAACTGCTTATCCATACCGCTCCAGAAACAGGTCGTTGCTGCAGAGGTAATAGTGATTCCGCGTTCCTGCTCTTGCTCCATCCAGTCCATGACAGCGGCCCCATCATGCACTTCACCGATCTTGTGAGAGATACCGGTATAGAACAAGACGCGCTCGGTGGTTGTGGTTTTCCCCGCATCAACATGGGCAACAATACCAATGTTTCGATAACGGTTAATTGGTGTTTTTCTGGCCACAACTAAGCCCTTAGTTATTAATTTGTCAGAGAACAGATAACCGGGTTATTTAAAACGACTTACTTAACGCCAGTTTTAAAAACGATAGTGTGAAAACGCCCTGTTGGCTTCTGCCATGCGGTGAACGTCTTCACGTTTCTTGACCGCACTACCACGACCCTCGGCTGCATCCGAGATTTCACCTGCAAGCCTTAGTGCCATGGATTTTTCACCACGAGATCGTGAATGCTCAACCAACCAGCGCATTGCAAGCGCGTGGCGTCGATCGGGACGGACTTCTACTGGTACCTGGTATGTGGCACCACCAACACGGCGCGATTTAACTTCCACCAGAGGGGCGATGTTATCCAGGGCAGTTTCAAAGGTTTCCAGCGGATCCTTACCGGATTTTTCGGCAACCATATCCAGAGCACCGTAAACAATTTTTTCAGCAATTGATTTTTTTCCATCAACCATGACGTGGTTCATGAACTTGGCAAGGGTTTTATTTTTGAACTTGGGATCAGGAAGTACTTCCCGTTTTGCTGCAACGCGTCTTCTTGGCATGATTTCCTCTCTTCAGGTTGTCCTGGATTTAGGGTGTACCTAAACCAGGCCTTACTGGAATGAATTGGATTGGTTATGTAAAAATTATTTAGGTCGTTTAGTCCCGTATTTTGAACGGCCCTGCTTTCTGTCAGCAACACCCGAAGTATCCAGGCTGCCACGAACAGTGTGATAACGCACACCAGGCAAGTCTTTTACCCTACCGCCTCTGATCAGGATCACGGAGTGTTCCTGGAGGTTGTGGCCTTCACCACCAATATAGGAGGTAACTTCAAAGCCATTGGTCAGGCGTACACGACAGACTTTACGCAAAGCCGAATTCGGTTTCTTCGGTGTAGTAGTGTAAACACGAGTACACACACCACGACGCTGCGGACATCCCTGCAGGGCAGGTACGTCACTCTTCTCTATCTTGCTTTTTCTGGGCTTGCGAACCAGCTGGTTAACAGTCGCCATTAATTGCTCCGGATTTTACTCTTTACATTGTGTAAAAGAGGCGCGATTGTAATGATCACGCCCCGCCTAGTCAATAACGGATACAGGATAAAGGATGCAGGATACAGGGATTTACCTGAACAGCCTGCATCCTGCCTCTTGCATCCTGTCTCCCTTACTCCTCTTTCTGAGCGGCCGCTTCTTTCTCAGCTTCTGATTCCTGTAAAGCCTCGGTTAGCGCAGCTTCCACTTCAAAGGCTGAAGCACCTTCTTCCTCAGATATCCTGGCCTCAGCCTGGCGTTTACGGGTTTCATGGTAGGTAAGGCCTGTACCCGCGGGTATCAGACGACCTACAACCACATTTTCCTTGAGACCCTGCAGGTAATCGCGCTTGCCAGTAACTGCAGCTTCCGTGAGAACGCGGGTAGTTTCCTGGAAAGAAGCCGCAGAAATAAAGGATTCTGTCGCCAGTGACGCCTTGGTGATACCCAGAAGAATTCGCTCAAACCTGGCCGGATCCTTGCCATCAGCAACAAGCCGCTCGTTTTCCTTGGTTACGCGAATAAATTCAACTTGCTCGCCCTTGATGAAGCTGGAATCACCCATGTCGATGATTTCAGTTTTCTTCAGCATCTGGCGAACAATGACTTCAATGTGCTTGTCATTAATACGCACACCTTGCAGTCGATACACTTCCTGAACTTCATTCACCACGTAACGGGCCAGCGCTTCCACACCTTTCAGACGCAGGATATCGTGCGGATTTGGCGGTCCATCAGACACAACCTCACCTTTCTCGATATATTCGCCTTCAAACACAGTCATCTGGCGCCATTTCGGAATCAGTACTTCATAGTGTGAGCTGCCATCTATGGGATTCACCCCATCAGCAGGTGTGATCACAAGACGACGCTTGCCTTTGGTTTCTTTACCAAAGCTGACTGTCCCTGAAATTTCCGCCAGGATGGCAGGCTCTTTCGGTTTACGTGCTTCGAACAGGTCGGCAACACGCGGCAAACCACCAGTGATGTCACGGGTTTTGGATCCTTCCTGGGGAATACGGGCAATTACATCACCAATATTAACTTCAGCACCATTTTCAACACCCACAATAGCTTTAGCCGGCAAGAAGTAATGGGCAGGTACATTGGTACCAGGCAGCATCAATTCCTTACCTTTCTTGTCTACCAGGGTAATTGCCGGACGGGATTCTTTACCGCCGGATGGCCTTTCGGATACATCCATGACAGTGATATTGGTCAGACCTGTGATTTCGTCAGTCTGACGTTTCACACTAAGGCCTTCTTCCATGGATTCAAATTTCACTTTACCAGCAACTTCTACCACGATGGGGTGAGTATGTGGATCCCATGTGGCAATGATGTCCCCGGCACTGACTTCGGTATTGTTAGCACCCTTGACCAAGGCGCCATAAGGCAGCTTGTAGCGTTCTTTTTCACGGCCGTTGGTGTCGTTCACAATTAACTCACCGGAACGGCTTACAACAACCAGCTCACCATTAATTCTTTCAACGGTTTTCATATTGTGCAGGTGAATCTTGCCTTCATTTTTCACCTGGACATTATCTGAAGCAGTTGCTCGAGACGCAGCACCCCCGATATGGAAGGTACGCATAGTGAGCTGTGTACCTGGCTCACCAATGGACTGTGCAGCAACAACACCAACAGCCTCACCGATATTGGCCAGATGGCCACGTGCCAGGTCACGACCGTAACACTTGCGGCAAATGCCAAATTCAGCGTCACAGGTGATAGCAGAGCGTACCAGTACTTCGTCGACACCAGCTGTTTCCAACTTGTCTACCATAGGCTCATCGATAAGAAGACCGGCTTCAATAACAGTATTACCTTCGTTATCTACAGCATCCAGAGCCAGCACTCGACCCAGAACCAATTCGCCCAACGGTGCGATAATATCGCCGCCTTCAATAATCGGCGACATGCTCAGGCCATTGTCAGTACCACAATCAAGTTCCTTGATGACCAGATCCTGGCTGATATCAACCAGGCGTCGCGTCAGGTAACCGGAGTTAGCTGTTTTCAGCGCCGTATCAGCCAGACCTTTTCGAGCTCCGTGAGTGGAGATAAAGTACTGTAGAACATTCAAGCCTTCACGGAAATTGGCCGTAATTGGCGTTTCAATAATAGAGCCGTCAGGCTTCGCCATCAGACCACGCATACCTGCCAACTGGCGAATCTGTGCAGGGGAGCCCCTGGCGCCGGAATCAGAATACACATAGACGGAGTTAAAGGATTCCTGATCCTCTTCAACGCCTTCACGGTTGATAACTTTTTCTGTAGACAAGCCGTCCATCATCGATTTTGCGACCAGGTCATTAGCACGTGACCAAATATCGATGACCTTGTTGTATTTTTCACCCTGGGTTACCAGGCCTGAGGCAAACTGGGATTCAATATCCGCCACCTCAGACTCGGCTTCGCCAATCAGTTTGGCTTTGGCATCAGGAATAACAAAATCGTTCACCCCAATGGAGCAACCTGACCAGGTAGAATAACGATAGCCCATGTACATGAGCTGATCGGCAAAAATAACAGTTTCCTTCAGACCAACATTTCGATAGCACATATTGATAATGTGTGAGATCTGCTTTTTGGCCATCTTCTGGTTGACCAGGCTAAATGGCATGCCGTCAGGAACAATACTGTAAAGAATGACACGGCCAACAGTGGTTTCCACAATGCTGGTGGTTTCCACTTTTTCCTTATCATCGTCAAACAGCACTTCTGTCAATCTGACCTTGATACGTGCCTGCAAGTGAGCCATGCGGGTATTGAAGGCTTTAAGCACCTCATCAACATTGGCAAACACCATGCCTTCCCCTTTTGCGTTCACACGCGAGCGGGTCATGTAATACAGTCCCAGTACCACGTCCTGTGAAGGAACGATAATAGGCTCACCGGATGCTGGCGACAGGATGTTGTTGGTAGACATCATCAGGGAGCGCGCTTCCAGCTGGGCTTCCAGTGTTAGCGGTACGTGAACCGCCATCTGGTCACCGTCAAAGTCAGCGTTGTAAGCGGCACACACCAGCGGATGCAGCTGAATTGCCTTGCCTTCAATCAGTACTGGCTCAAAAGCCTGGATTCCCAGCCTGTGCAATGTTGGCGCACGGTTCAACAGGATTGGATGTTCACGAATAACTTCAGCGAGGATATCCCACACTTCTGCTGTTTCTTTTTCCACCATTTTCTTGGCGGCTTTAATAGTAGTAGCCACACCACGCAAAATCAGTTTGCCCAGGATGAAAGGCTTGAACAATTCCAGGGCCATTTTCTTTGGTAGACCAGCTTGATGCAATCTCAGGGTAGGACCAACCACGATCACGGAACGGCCGGAGTAGTCGACACGTTTACCCAGAAGGTTCTGGCGGAAACGGCCCTGTTTACCCTTGATCATATCCGCAAGGGATTTCAGTGGGCGCTTGTTGGAACCAGTGATAGCACGGCCACGACGACCGTTGTCCAGCAAGGCATCAACAGATTCCTGCAGCATGCGTTTTTCGTTACGCACGATAATGTCCGGCGCATTCAGATCCAGCAGACGTTTCAGTCGGTTGTTTCTATTGATGACGCGACGGTATAAATCATTCAGGTCAGATGTGGCAAAACGGCCGCCATCCAGTGGTACCAGGGGACGCAGATCCGGTGGCAAAACCGGCAACACATTCAATACCATCCATTCCGGCTTGTTGCCTGAATTGACAAAGCCATCCAGCAATTTCAGGCGTTTGGATAATTTCTTCAGCTTGGTTTCAGAATTGGTCTGCGGAATTTCTTCGCGCAGTGCGTTGGCTTCTACGACCACATCCATATCTGCCATCAGGTCCTGTACAGCTTCAGCGCCCATCTTTGCTTCAAAATCATCACCAAATTCTTCCAATGACTCATAGTATTGTTCATCAGAAAGCAGCTGACCTTTTTCCAGAGTGGTCATGCCGGGATCAGTGACCACAAAGGATTCAAAATAAAGCACCCTTTCTATATCACGCAACGTCATATCCAGTAACAAACCAATACGGGAAGGTAGTGATTTCAGGAACCAGATATGTGCGACCGGACTGGCCAGTTCAATATGACCCATGCGCTCACGGCGTACTTTGCTCAAGGCAACTTCCACGCCACATTTTTCACAGATTACTCCGCGATGTTTAAGGCGCTTGTATTTGCCACACAGACACTCATAGTCTTTCACCGGACCAAAAATCTTGGCGCAGAAAAGACCGTCCCGTTCCGGCTTGAATGTACGGTAGTTAATGGTTTCGGGTTTTTTAACTTCCCCGAAAGACCAGGAACGAATCAATTGTGGTGATGCCAATCCGATGCGAATTGAATCAAAGTCTTCAATCTGTGTTTGTGACTTTAATAAACCTAACAGGTCTTTCATTCTGTCTATTCCTCCAACCTTTACAAGGTTGATTTATTCTATGGATTTAAATTCAATATTTTTTAATGAAAATAAATCCCGAATCAGTTCTCGACTTCCAATTCCATATCAATGCCCAGGGATCGAATCTCCTTAACCAGTACGTTAAAGGATTCGGGCATTCCAGCCTCCATGCGGTCATCACCGTCTACTATATTCTTGTACATCTTGGTACGGCCGTTTACATCATCAGACTTCACAGTCAGCATTTCCTGCAATGTATAGGCGGCACCATATGCTTCCAGGGCCCACACTTCCATTTCACCGAAACGCTGGCCGCCAAACTGGGCTTTACCACCCAGCGGTTGTTGGGTAACCAGGCTGTAAGAACCAGTGGAACGGGCATGCATCTTGTCATCAACAAGATGGTTAAGCTTGAGCATGTACATAATGCCAACAGTAACCTTGCGATCGAATTGTTCACCTGTACGGCCATCAAAGAGAACGAATTGGCCATCTTCACCAATTCCAGCCAATTCCAGCATTTCCTTGATTTCAGCTTCACTGGCACCATCAAATACGGGTGTTGCCATGGGCACACCGGCTTTGAGGTTGTGGGCCAATTCCATGATTTCTTCATCTTTCAGGCTTTTCAGATCTTCAGAACGACGCGATTCACCAATGCCGTTGTAAATCTGGTCCAGGAATTTACGAATCTCCGCCACCTTCTGTTCCTGCTGAATCATGACATTGATTTTTTCACCCAGTCCTTTGGAAGCTGCACCCAGGTGGGTTTCCAGGATCTGACCAACGTTCATACGTGAAGGTACACCCAGTGGGTTCAGCACGATGTCTACCGGATTACCTTTTTCATCGTAGGGCATGTCTTCAACAGGCATGATGACTGAAATCACACCCTTGTTACCGTGACGGCCAGCCATCTTGTCACCAGGCTGAATACGACGTTTGATTGCCAGATAAACTTTAACAATTTTCAACACACCTGGCGCAAGGTTGTCACCCTGGGTCAGTTTGCGTTTCTTGTCTTCATAACGCTCATCCAGTTCAATACGACGTTCCTTAAGCTGAACACCTGCTTTTTCCAGGGCCTCGCTCATGGCGTCATCAACCAGTCGGAGTTTGAACCATTCGTCATGCTCGAGACCGTCAAGATATTCAGCGGTCAGACGATCACCCTTCTTGAGCTTGGGACCACCTGAAACGGCTTTACCAAGAAGTGCTTTACGCAGTCGCTGAAAAGTCGCTTCTTCAACGATACGAAACTCATCGTTAATATCTTTTCTGACTTTGGATAATTGCTCTTCTTCAATCTCAAGTGCACGCTGGTCTTTTTCCAGACCATCGCGGGTAAATACCTGAACATCAATAACAGTACCCTTGACGCTGCTGGGGACACGTAATGAGGTATCTTTGACATCAGAGGCCTTTTCACCAAAGATGGCACGCAGCAGTTTTTCTTCAGGAGTCAGCTGGGTTTCACCTTTTGGTGTCACCTTACCTACCAGGATATCACCGGCATCCACTTCGGCACCGATATGCACGATGCCTGATTCATCAAGGCGACCCAGTGCAGTTTCACCAACGTTTGGAATATCAGCAGTGATTTCTTCTGAACCAAGCTTGGTATCACGAGCAATACATGTCAGCTCCTGAATATGAATTGAGGTAAAACGATCTTCCTTTACTACCCTTTCAGAGATGAGGATGGAGTCCTCAAAGTTGTAACCATTCCAGGGCATAAAAGCGATACGCATGTTCTGGCCCAGGGCCAGCTCACCAGTATCAATGGAAGGACCATCAGCAAGAATATCTCCTGCACTGACTTCGTCACCTTCTTTGACCAGCGGTCGCTGACTAATACAGGTGTTCTGATTAGAACGTGTGTATTTGATCAGGTTGTAGATATCTACACCGGCTTCACCAGTTTCTGTTTCTTCGTCATGGACACGCAGAATGATGCGGGCAGCATCAACGCTGTCAATAACTCCACCACGTCTGGCAATAACACAAACACCGGAGTCACGTGCAACATTGCGCTCCATACCTGTGCCGACCAGAGGCTTTTCTGAAATCAGGGTTGGTACCGCCTGGCGCTGCATATTGGAGCCCATCAAGGCACGGTTGGCATCATCATGCTCCAGGAAGGGAATCAGGGATGCGGCAACAGAGACGACTTGTTGTGGCGAAATATCCATGTAGTCCACCTGATCAGATGGCATCAGCGAGAACTCATTCTTGTGGCGAACATTGACCAACTCGTCTACAAATTTGCCTTTTTTATCCAGTTCAGCACTGGCCTGGGCAATAACGTAGCCACTTTCTTCAATCGCCGAGAGATATTCAATCTCAGTAGATACCGCGCCATTGATTATCTTTCGCACCGGACTTTCCAGAAAGCCGTATGCATTGGTGCGAGAGTAAGTGGCCAGGGAGTTGATCAAACCGATGTTTGGACCTTCCGGCGTTTCAATAGGGCAGACACGACCATAGTGAGTCGGATGCACGTCACGCACTTCAAATCCAGCGCGTTCGCGGGTCAGACCACCTGGCCCAAGCGCAGAAATACGACGCTTGTGGGTCACTTCCGACAAGGGGTTATTCTGATCCATAAATTGTGACAGCTGGCTGGAACCAAAAAATTCCTTGATAGCTGCAGCAACGGGCTTGGCATTAATCATATCCTGCGGCATCAGACCTTCACTGTCTGCCATGGACAGGCGCTCTTTTACAGCGCGCTCAACACGAACCAATCCAACACGGAACTGGTTTTCAGCCATTTCACCGACACTACGAATACGACGGTTACCCAGATGGTCAATATCGTCAACAGTGCCAAAACCGTTGCGAATATCTACCAGGGTTTTAATTACGTCGACAATATCTTCCTTGCTTAGAACGCCATCACCTTCCGAGTCAGGTCGACCCAGCCTGCGGTTGAACTTCATGCGACCAACGGCAGACAAATCGTAACGTTCAGGTGAAAAGAACAGATTTGCAAAAAGGTTTTCAGCCGACTCTTTTGTTGGTGGCTCGCCTGGGCGCATCATGCGGTAGATTTCAACCAGGGCTTCCAGACGGTTTGTCGTCGGATCAATACGAAGCGTGTCAGAAATAAATGGACCGCAATCCAGCTCATTGGTGTAAATTGTTTCAAACTCTGTAACACCGGCAGCAACTATGCCTTCCATCATTTCTTCAGTAATTTCAGCATTACACTGGAATAACACTTCACCGGTTTCTTTATCAATAATGTCTTTTGCAAGTGCATCACCAATAATAAATTCAGCGGGCACATCAAGCTTTGCCAGCTTGGCATTTTCCATTTCACGAATATGCCGGGCAGTTATCCTGGCACCTTCTTTCACAATAACAGTGCGCTTATTCTTTATTTCAAAATTCAGTACTGCACCACGCAAACGTGACGGAACCAGAGCAACGGAGAAATTCCCGTCCTTATCTATGAAGTAAGAGTTGTTTTCATAGAACATTTCCAGGATGTCCTGGGAGCTGTATTCCAGAGCTCGCAGCAGAATGGAGGCTGGCAATTTACGCCTGCGGTCAATACGGACATAAACCATATCCTTGGGATCAAATTCAACATCCAACCAGGAGCCACGGTAAGGAATGATACGCGCCGAATACAGAAGCTTGCCGGAACTGTGCGTTTTACCCCGATCATGATCAAAAAACACGCCAGGCGAACGGTGTAACTGAGAAACCACCACGCGCTCTGTGCCATTGATGACAAAGGTGCCACTGTCAGTCATCAGGGGAATTTCACCCATGTAGACTTCCTGTTCCTTGATGTCCTTGATGACTTTTGCTGTAGATTCTTTTTCGTAAATAATCAGTCGAACTTTAACTCGCAGGGACACGGCATAAGTTGCCCCACGCAAAACACATTCACTAACATCAAATTCTGGCTTGCCCAGCCGATAACTTACATATTCCAGTAATGCTTTGCCGGAATAGCTGACAATTGGAAATACAGATTTAAACGCAGCATGCAAGCCCTGCTCCAGACGCTCCTCGGGGGGAACATCCACCTGGGTGAATTGCTTGTATGAGTCTATCTGAATAGCCAGCAAGTAAGGGATATCCATTGGGCTTTGCAATTTGCCAAAGTCCTTACGGATACGTTTTTTCTCAGTATATGAATATGCCATCTACAATTCCTAACAAGTGATTTAGTTACTGTTAACTCAGAGCTTTTTAAAAAAAGATCAGGAGCCAACCCTTGTACCACTTAACCTGCTTTTAACAACTTGCTTAAAAAGCAGGTGATTTCTTGTCTTTATTAGCACAAGTTCTGCAAGCACTAAAAGGCAGCACTCAATATTGAGCGCCACCTTTCAACGTCTTAACGACAAGTGTTTGCAACAAAGCCAATCAAGCTTATTTAAGCTCGACAGTTGCGCCAGCTTCTTCAAGCTGCTTCTTGAAGTCTTCTGCTTCGTCTTTGCTTGCACCTTCTTTGATTGGTGATGGTGCGCCATCAACCAAATCCTTGGCTTCTTTCAGGCCAAGCCCGGTGATACCACGTACCGCCTTAATGACATTTACTTTCTTTTCGCCTGCAGCTGTCAGGATGACATCGAACTCATCTTTTTCAGCAGCAGCTTCAGCACCATCACCGGCAGCAGGTGCAGCAGCAACGGCTACAGCCGCAGCAGCAGATACACCGAATTTTTCTTCCATTGCTGAAACCAGTTCAACAACATCCATCACTGATAATTCAGCGATTCCATCTAGGATTTCTTCTTTAGATAGAGCCATGACTCCAATCTCCTTTATAAAAATTTATAACGTTAGTAACTTCGACCGGAATAAAAATTCCACCCGACTTAAGCTGCTTCCTGTTTCTGATCACGGACAGCTGCAACGGCTCGAGTAGCCTTGGCTGGAACTTCGTTGCATGTACGAACCAGTTTGGTCACCGGTGCAAGCATCACACTCATAAGAGTGGCAATAGCCTGATCGTAGGTTGGCAGTTTGGCCAACGCATCGATCTGTGAAGCGGGCAGCAGGTTTCCACTGACAGCGAGTGCTTTAACTTCGAATTCTTCATTTTCCTTCATGAAGTCCTTAATGATGCGAGCAGCCGCACCCGGGTCTTCCTGAGAAAAAGCAAGAATCGTCGGACCAACCAGAACTTCACTGAGACATTCATACTCTGTCCCTTCCACAGCACGCTTCAACAAAGTATTCCTGACTACTCGCAGGTATACATTGTTTTCACGAGCTATTTTGCGAAGCTCGGTCATTTCCGCTACAGCGGTACCGTGGTAATCGGCAAGCACTGCAGATAAAGCACTTTGAGCAGCTTCGTTGACCTCAGCAACAATTTGTTGCTTGTCTTCAAGTCTGATAGCCACTTGGTTTTGCTCCTTTAATTGGACTTTATGAAAGCTATTGCGTTTGCAATGCTTTTAAGTCCACGTTTATTGCTTACGCTGATCCCTGACTACTGAATCAACTCCAACCCCTAAAATCAGAGGTCATTAATTTGGCGAATTATCCGGCTAGATTGCTGCCGGACGGGTTACACCATCTGCGTAGGATATTAAGTAAGCCGACCATGTAGTCAGGTATCTCGGTTGGAACCGAGTATCTACCCTATACCTGGGGACCTTTTGTATAGTGAAGCCGGATAAAACCTGGCACTTACCATACATTTGGCAGCCCACTCCTACGGTCTTTGATAGTCCTGCAAGTATCACTACCTGCAACACCCCAAAGTCTGTTTCAGCTATTTTTATTGAAATAAAAAATAGCTGTACCGTCAGATGTTTGTTCAACACCGACAGCTTTTAAATTCTTTTTAACAATCCAGAGACGACTGGTCGACCAGGACGCCCGGGCCCATAGTTGAAGATAAAATCACCTTCTGGACAAAAGTACCCTTGGCTGAAGCGGGTTTGGCTTTCTTAAGATCAGTCAACAAAGCTTCCAGATTCCCTTTAACAGCATTGGCTTCAAAGCCAACCTTGCCAATACCGCCGTGGATAATGCCGTTTTTATCTGTCCTGTAACGCACCTGACCTGCTTTTGCATTTCTCACAGCAGTTTCTACATCCGGAGTCACAGTGCCCACTTTCGGATTTGGCATCAGGCCCTTGGGACCAAGTACTGTTCCGAGCTGTCCAACTACTCGCATGGCATCCGGTGTGGCAATAACCACATCAAAATCCAGATTTCCACCCTTGATGCTTTCAGCCAGGTCATCAAAACCAACAATATCAGCACCTGCCGCTGTAGCCTTATCAGCGTTTTCACCCTGGGCAAAAACCGCGACACGCACTTCTTTACCAGTACCATGTGGCAAAGTAGTTGCACCTCGCACAGCCTGGTCAGATTTCCTGGCATCTATGCCAAGATTGATGCTGACATCAATAGATTCCTTGAATTTGACCGTAGACAATTCATTGATCAGGGAAACAGCCTCATCAATGCTGTAAGCTTTTCCAGTCTCAATTTTTTCCGCAATCATTTTTGCACGTTTGGTTAATTTAGCCATTACACTACCCCTTCTGTATCAATGCCGGCACTGCGGGCACTACCTGCCAGGGTACGAACTGCAGCATCCATATCAGCTGCTGTCAGATCAGGCATTTTTACCAGGGCTACTTCTTCCAATTGCTTGCGGTTCAGTTTGCCCACTTTTTCTGTGTTAGGACGGCCACTGCCTTTCTTTAGTCCCGCTGCTTTTCGCAGCAACACTGAAGCTGGTGGCGTTTTGGTAATAAAGGTGAAGCTACGGTCGGCATATACCGTGATGACAACAGGAATTGGCAGACCTGGTTCAACGCCTTGTGTTTCAGCGTTAAAAGCCTTGCAGAAATCCATGATATTGACACCGTGCTGACCCAATGCAGGACCAACAGGAGGACTTGGGTTGGCTTTGCCGGCACCAACCTGCAGCTTGATATAAGCAAGTACTTTCTTTGCCATGTTTTACTCCTTGGGTAGTAGCGCAAGACTCAATGGCCCTGCTCCCCTGGCACCGCCCCATATAGAGGCCAGTGACTTTATTTTCAAGCAACCAATCATTCTGGTCACTCACCTATTACTATCGAAGCCCACTTGTGACTTGCGACGTGTGACTATTTCTAGCCCTTCTCTACCTGAGAAAACTCAAGTTCAACCGGTGTAGACCGACCAAAAATAGATACGGCAACCCGTACCCGACTCTTCTCGTAATTCACTTCTTCTACAGTGCCTGTAAAATCATTAAAGGGCCCATCAGTGACTCGAACCAATTCGCCAGGCTCGTATACCGTTTTGTGTGAAGGCTTGTCGACAGTTTCTTCAAGTCGATTAATAATTTCATTCACTTCACGCTGCGTAATTGGAGCCGGTTTTTCTGCCGTACCACCAATAAAACCCATTACTCTGGGCGTATCTTTTACCAGGTGCCAGGTGTCATCATTTAAAACCATCTGCAGCAACACATACCCTGGAAAGAATTTACGCTCACTTTTGCGCTTCTGTCCGCCACGCATTTCCAATACTTCTTCGGTAGGCACCAGGATTTCACCAAACATATCCTGCATAGAAGACAAACCGATTCTTTCTTCAAGTGCCAGTTTTACCTTACGCTCATATCCGGAATAAGCATGCACGACATACCAGCGCTTTTCGCCATCTGTCTCCGACATACTTGTGCTTTCTGTTTTTTCGTCAGCCAAAGCTTCCACACCCTTTTCCTGAATTTTATAAACCGTTCTAGCTCACCAGTAATTAACCAATTATCAGCGAGATTCCCCAGCTTAGTAATGAGTCCAGCCCCCATAAAATAATGGCAACTATAATAACCACCACCACCACGATCATCGTGGTATGGGTAGTTTCTTGCCTGGTCGGCCAAACTACTTTGCGTATTTCGGTTCTTGCCTCATGACACAGACTAACAAAGGCGCTGCCTTTGCTGGTTTGGATAGCAATCCATCCTGCGACACCAGCAAGCACCAACAATCCTATTACCCGATATAGCATGGATTCTGCGGCAAAATAATTGTTGCCATAAATACCAGCGGTAACCAGAACTTC
>Ga0255753_1000041_pt1 | contig 134885 bp, 95 predicted proteins | sample 041ome_10_FD_179953 | JGI IMG/M metagenome (GOLD analysis project Ga0255753, IMG submission 179953) | Coastal salt marsh microbial communities from the Groves Creek Marsh, Skidaway Island, Georgia - 041412US metaG (version 2) | ecosystem: Environmental > Aquatic > Marine > Intertidal zone >...
CGATCGATCGAACCCATGGGTCGATCGACGACGACGCATGGACTGACCTAGCGCCGCCGTCCCGTCGTCGTCGATGGATCGATCGAGCGATCGGATGCATGGATCGATCGTCGCGCGTCAGACGACCGCGCGTACGTACGTGTGATCGACGAACGACGCCCGCTCGTCTTTGTACGTCGAGCCCGAGTGTCGAGTACAGCAGACAGAGGACGATGATGGCGCGGGCGACGATGGCGGCGATCGCGACGCCCGCCGCCGGGAAGTTTGAAAAGCGGCGCGCGTCGATGGCGTCGTCGTCGTCGTCGTCGTCGCAAGCGGCGGTTGGGGCGTCGAAGGCGGTGAGCGTGCGCGCAGCGGTTCGGTGTGGGGCGCAACGTGCTCGCGGTGTGATGCCGGTGATGGCGGTATCGACGACGAGACAGTCGACGACGACGGCGATGAGACAGTCGACGAAGACGTCGCGCGAGGCGATCGTCGCGCGCGCGGGGGGAGGCGCGGTTGAGATCAACCCGAACGATCCTCCTGAAGAAGAAGTGTTCGATATGACTCAAGATGGGCAAAAGCGTCGTTGGGGCATGGTGATTGCGCTGTTTGTTGCGTTCGTTTTGTGCAACTTGGACAAGGTTAACATGAGCGTAGCCATCGTGCCGATGGCGCAAGAGCTCGGGTGGACGACTACGCAAAAGGGTCTCGTTGGTGCGTATTTTGTTTTGTGTGTCGCGCGAATTATTGTGCGTTGAGCGCAAGATGATGATGATGTGTTTTCGCGTGACTGACGACGTCGATGGTTTTTGTTTTGTGTTGTTCTCGCGCAGCCTCTGCGTTTTTCTGGGGTTATTCGTTTACGCAAATCCCGGGTGGTTGGTTAGCGAGCAAGTACGGCGGTAAAGTTGTATTGTTCTGGGGTGTGATGTTGTGGTCGTTCGGTACCTTGATCGCCCCGATGTGCGCGGCTTTGGGGATGCCCGCGCTTTTGGCTTCCCGATTCTTGGTCGGTCTCGGCGAAGGTGTCGCGCCCTCTGCGGCGACTGGCGTGTTGGCTAAGGGCGTTCCGCCGTCTCAACGCTCCAAGGCGGTCACCACCGCGTTTGGCGGTCTTGACGTCGGCTCTTTGCTCGGTTTGTTGATCGCGCCGCCGATCATCTTCCGTTTGGGCGGCTGGCCCGCCGTCTTTTACCTCTTTGGCGCTCTCGGTTTCATCTGGGGCGCGTGGTGGTTGATGAAGTTTATGAACGATTCCAGCACCGACATGAAGGAAGAAGCCGTTGTTGGCGGTAAGAAAGCCTTGAGCATCCCGTGGGGTGCGTTCATCCGCAACAAGCAATTCTGGGCGTTGACTGTGGCTCACTTTACGTGGAACTACTTCTCTTACGGTTTGCTCGCGTGGTTGCCGTCCTTCTTGGCTGACGCCATGAACGTGACGTTGTCCAAGTCGTCTTTCCTTTCCATCCTTCCGTACTTGTCCACTGTCGTTGTTACTGCTTTGATTGCGCCGCTCGCTGGTGAACTCGAATCCAAGAAGGTTTTGACGCGCACGCAAATCCGCAAGTTCTCGCAAACCATTTGCTTTGGCGGCGGCGCCGTCATGCTCACCGCCATCGGTATGATTGTGAACTCTACTCCGGCTGCCGCAGTCACCAACCAAACCATCGCCGCAGTTGTTGGCCTCCTTTCCGTTACTTTCGGTATGGCTGCTTTCATCCGCACTGGTTTGTTCTGCGGCCACCAAGATCTTTCCCCGAAGTACGCCTCCATCATGTTGGGCGTGACGAACACCGCCGCGGCCATCGCGTCGACGCTCTCCACGTTCTTCACCGGTTACTTCTTGTCTAAGACTGGTGGCAACTGGGCGTACTCCTTGTTCTTCCCGATTGCTGCTTTGCAAATCGTTTCCGTGTTCGTCTTCCTCGTCTGGAAGTCCGACCCGGTGGATTTTGACAAGGCGAAGACGGCGTAAACGTTCGTTGTCATCGAGGGAAGTTTCTTAAATCGTAAAACACTTTGGATTCTTTTGGGTAGCAGGCGACATTTTGTTCGCACCAGTGGGTGCAACTTAGCACGCGTCTTTGATTCGATTGATTGCAATCAAATTCCCGTTAACTTATTTTAAAATACTTTGCCCGCGCGCGTTCAATTCCAACGTCGAGACACGCGACAACACCGCACCAGCGAAAAACTCCATTATTTTACGTTTATCGTGTACTACGTGGTATGCATGTGCGCTTGTGTTTTCGTTAGTTTGTGCGAACAGGAAGGAGTTGGTGATAAAAAATAAATTTATAGATAAATGTCTCCTCGTATTTACCGGTTTAGTCTTCGTTCGTACGTTCGATAAGACCTCTACTACGGCTATTAATGGCGAACCAGTTGTATGGACAACGCTTAAGCGCCGCCGGCAGCCTTGGCCGCAGCCTTGGCCTTGTTCTTCTCGTTCTTGAGGTAGAAGGTGTAGACCGTGGAAACCAACACGGCCAAGAAACCCGCGATGTACTTCCAGTTGAGTTCCTTGGGGAAGAGCATGAAGGAAATCACGATGGAGAGCACCTTGCGCAAAGACTTGACAATCTCAGCCTCGGTGGCACCGAAGTACTTGATGAGGGAGAGGATGAAAGACACGGAAGAGTAGCCCATGACAGAGAAGGCCATGATCATCGGCACAACTTGCGGGTTGGCTTGGGAGAACGCGAGGGCCGGCGCGAGACCGCCAGACGCGATGAGCGGAACCAAACCGTACGCGGTGCCAATCAACGACGCGTAGCAGAGCACTTCTTGCGTCGTGGACGGGGTTTCACAACGGAAGAAGTTCTTTTCTTCAAAGTTGGCGCAAATGGCGTCAACGCAGAGCGCACCAGCGATGAGAATGACACCAATCGGCGCGAAAGCCGGAGAGGAGGCGACATCGCCGAGGGTGAAGAGCACGATACCCGCGACCAAAATGGCGGCGGACAACCATTCCTTCCAGTTGTACTTCTTACCGACGATCAACACGGAGAAGGCCATGACGGGAATGATCTTCGCAGACTTGAACACGATACGCGTGGCGTAGTTCAAGTAAGACAACGCGTAGTTGGTCATCGCCATACCCCCGTACGTGTAAATGGAAAGAATACCGTAGTTCTTCCAAGAACCCTTACGAGAATCGTTGGTGAGCTTCATCTCGAGCGCACCGCACAAAAAGTACGTGAACGTGGTCAAAACAGTCATCCACGCCGAGAACTTAAAGCCCGGGATGCGGAACACGCCTTCTTGAAGCGCAGCGAAACCAAGCGCCGAACCCAACGAACCGGCGGCCAAGATCAAAAACGACAAGCCTTCGGATTCCGGCAAGTTCAAACCGAAAACCTTCTTTTGCTCACCCGGCGCCGCCTTGGCGACACCACCAGCCTTACTATTGTTCGCACGCAAATCACATTCGTCAGTCTCTTATCATCATCGGTACGCGAAACTCAAGTCAAAACGTACGCGCGAAACGCCCCCGTGCGCGCGCGCGCGAGGGTTTCCCTCAAAAAGCGCACATTCCGCGATCACATCGTCACCGTCATCAATCCAACAATCCCGTCGTCCTCGCGCCGTCCTCGCGCCGTCCACGCATCACATCGCACACGCAATCGCATCACATCGCCTATACGCACACAACCAAGGATGCCGCGCGAGACTTGGTCGTCGTCGCGCGCGCCATCGTCGTCGCGAGCCCGATCGCGCCGCCGTGCGCGCCCGCGAACGCCGCGCTCGCGCGCGCGTTCATCGGCTTCACCGTCGCCGCGCCGCTCGTCGCGCGTCTCGAGCTCGTCGACGCGATCGATCGCGTCGTCACCGCGCGGGTGTTCGTTATCGTCGTCGCGTACATGGAATCAATCAATGGCGCGCGCGAATGTGGAATCGATCGATCGGTCGAGCGATTGTGACGTCGCTTTCGTCGTCGCGCGGCGGCGCGCGCGCGCCCGTAAGCGTGGTAACGCTTTCCCACACACGCGGGTGTTTTGTTCGGACACATGGCATGGCATGGCATGGGCGGTGTGCCGCTGGTGTGTCTAAGGTTTGTGTAGTGTGGGGTGTGCGAAGACCATGTCGATGTGGGGGGAGGGTATATATGGTATGCGTCGGACGTATGGTACGTATACGGTGCGTGTGATGCCTGTGTGTGTTGTTTTATGTGTGCGTGCGTTGCCCGTGGTCGCGGGGCTCGCGCACGGTGACGACGGTCGCGAGTTCGCGACGCGAGGGGCGAGGGGTGATGTCGGCGCCCGGGCCATCGATGACGACACCGCACGCGTCGTCGTCGTCGTCGCCGCCGCCGTATGTGGATTTAGTGCTGAAGAGCGCGCAAATAGAGACGCGCGCGGATGTTCGCGTGCGCTTCGATGCGCGAGAAACCGTGCGCGCGCTCAAGGCGCACATTGAAACCGTCTACGGCGACGTCGAGGAGACACGGGGAGAACGTGGAAGCGCGTGTCGTGATCGCACTCGTCGTCGCGTTGTCGTCGATAGCGCGTCGCAGGTGTTGATTTATAGCGGCAAGGTGTTGAAAGATGACGACGTGTTGGGGGAGGTGTTGGCGCGCGCCGAGGCGAGCGCGCGGGCGTACGATGCGGATAATGCGTCGTCGCCGACAGTAGGGACAGAGACGACGAAGATGGAGTATGTGTTGCATTTGATGGTGCGTACGCGACGGGTGGCGTCGATGAATGGGTTGAATTTGTTGGATGACGAAGGCGAGCGCGAGACACGGGAGGTTGGACGAGACGACGAGACGGCGGGGCTTGAGCGAGAACCCGTGGCACCGGTGCCGGTGCGTCGTGATTCGGCGTCTATGAGTGAAGGACACACCACGACGAGTGCGTTTGAGGCGGTGCGTTCGCCGCGCGATGGAGGGATGGCGACCCCTACGGCGAGGCGCGTGTTTGCGCCGTCGACGCCGTCGATGCCTGAGTTTGAAGGTGACGTGCGTCACGACTTTTCCTCGCGAGGGGCGGTGACGTTAGCGGCGTCGCCGCATTTGAATGCGATGTATCACGCAGCCTATCACGCGGCGTATGCATCGTTGTCGCCGAATAATGCGTTCGCGGCGCCGGGACCGCCGCCGATGAGCGCGCACACGCTCGGCGGCCAATTCTTAAACGTACAAACCCCACCGCATGTCGCACAGTTTGGCACCCCAGGGTCATGGACGCAAACAGATCATCGCGCAAACGCTCAGAATCTCGCGCAGGCACAGAACGCACACGCGAATCATCCAGATTTGCCAGCCGGATTGAACATTCCGCCGGGAGCGCGCGTGCGCGTGATTCACATTCGCATCGATTTGAAGCTCATTTTCAAGTTGTCGATGATGGTGTTCTTCTTATCGCAAGATGCCTCAACAGCTAAATTCATCATGTACATTTTGGCGGCGATTTTGGTGTATCTGCAGCAAACGGGAGCGCTCGCGGTAATTGCGAGATGGCTCACTGGAAACGACGCCGTCGGTCGAGGCGGTGAGGCGGGCGCGAATAACGGTGGGGCGAATCGAAATAACTTCGGAGATATGAATGGCATCCGAAACGGCGATGGCAACGATGAGTTCTTCAACAACCGAGGCTACGTCCCTCCAGCGCGCGCGACGCACGCCTGGGGACATCGCGAAATGCCGCAGTCCTTGTTTGGTGAAGTAAAAATTCTCCTGTATAGCTTTTTGGCGTCAATCTTTCCGAGCTGGCTTCCGCCGCGACTTCACGAAGCACGCCGCGCGCACCAAGATTGAATTCATTTTAGCGTCACACATACTCGCGCACGCGCGTGTGTTAACACTTGTAAAAAATTAAACATGTTTGGTTGGTAGTGACGTCGGAGTGGCGTTACAACTCAAAGAATTCGCTAAAATTACTAGTTTTCATGCGCATGTTTTCCGTCTACACGTCCGACTTGCGCACTGTTGAATGCGTGCTTGGCTCTTGAGCGAGGAGAATACGACTCCAGCGTGAGTTGAGAATCCTCGCGGTGCATGACGTTCAGCGCGGCGTCGGAGTGTTGCGGCGGAGCACGTTCAACCCCGCGAGCGCTCATATACTTCTCGTACGCGTACCAAGCGACGCCTGCCGAATTGAACACAATTCCACTTAAATTCGTCGCACTCGTGTGTACCTTGAAGGCAAATAATCCAGCGATGCCTTGTACGATGCTCTTCGTTCGCCCCACGACGGATGTCGTCAACGCTTCGTTCAACTGCGTGCATAAATACGTGGCGTAATTCAAGACGAACGCCGACGAACAACTCAATAAAAATGCAAATAAAAAACCAACTCGAGAGAGATGCTCGTACTGAAACACGCGATGGTGTTCGCCAAAGGCAAATACTACGCACATGCTCAGAGGTGCGCTCCACAATGAGTTGTACAATAACAACGTAAACGAATCGAGTTGCAACTCGTCGCCAATTTTTCCCACTAAAACAACATACATCGCCGTCGTCGCCGCGGACATCAAAGCCACTATATATCCGAGTAGAGTAAACTCTAAATCCCCCACCCCAGCGAGCACGCCGCCGAGCGTGGTTAAAAACACCGCCGCTTGCACGCGACCGCTCGCAACCTTACCCAACAACCCGTAGTCTAACAACATCACAAACGGCGTCGTCGCCGACTTCAACACTCCATACATTGGGATATTCACCAACGACAACGCCGTCATGTCCAGCACCAACTTGAGCTGAAACACCGCGCTCACGATAAACACGCGCTTAAACGCCGCTCGCGAAAACTTCTCCCCGCGTCGCTTCACCACTCCCACGCGCTCGAGCGTGAGTATCGCCGCCACCGTAAACAACGTCTGCGCCGTCACGAGCGACGCTGGAAACTTAAATCTCCACACCGCAAACAGCGCCTTGTTCAAAAACACCGTCAGCACCGAACACGAGCCGTAAAACAACGCCGCGAGCGCACCCGCGCGTTGCCGCGCGTATCGCTTGGACGACGCTCCAGCGCCCGCGTGCGACGCCGCGAGCGCGGGCGCGGCGTTCGGCATCGCGCGTACGCCTCACGCAACGCCTGATCGACCTCGTCGCGCGTGCCCGGGGCGATCTCACGTGCGTCGCGCGCGTCGCGGTGTGCGGAACGCCGGCGCGCAAAGTTCCGACACACCATGACGCGCGCGGCGCAGTGCGCGCGACGCGCGTGGCGCGGTGCGTTCGATGGCGCGGCGCATCGCGCGCGTGCGATTCTCGCGCCACTAACGACGACGACGACGACGACAGCGACGACGGCGACGGCGCGACCGCGAAGCGCGACAGAGTTGACGTTGATGCTGGGTCGACCCTTCTTGACGTCAGCCACGCGAACGACGCGTGCGCCAATCACCGCGAGCGTCTCGCGCGCGGCGCCTCGCGAGCATGCGTCGTTCTCGTCCTCGTCCGTGGCGTCGCACGGCGCCAAGGTTGTGGATCCCGACACGGAGCCGGTGAGGGATCACGATTTGCAAATTGCGCACACGCGCACGCACGTGACGAAAAAGTTGTGGCGCGAACGTTTGCGTAAAGCCGAGAGCGGTAAAGGCGCGACTAAATTGAGCGAAAAACTTTTGCCTAAAACGCCGCAAACGAGCACGGCGGTGTATGACTTTCAAAAGGATGAGGAAATGCGAGAAATGTACAAGTCGCACGGTACGGATGCCGTGCGCATGGGTCGAATTTTAGAGGATTTGGACTCGTTGGCGGGGAATATCGCATTCTTTCACGCGGATGATGGCGATGATTTAACGAAAACTCCGCAGTTGGTGACGGCGAGTGTGGATAGAGTTCGGTTAAATCGGCCTTTGTCGCTTGAGCGGTCGGTGGTGATACGAGGCGAGGTGGCGTTTGTCGGCCGGTCGTCCATGGTGATTCGCATGGAGGCGGATGAAGAACAGGGCACGCGGGACGACGAGTTAATTGGGAGTAACATTCCAGCGCTTACGGCAGATTTTACTTTTGTCGCGCGGGATCCCGAAACGAATGAGTCGTGGCCGGTGAATCCATTGATTTGCGAAACGCGCGCGCAAACTGCGAGGTTTGAGGATATTCAAGCGTCAATCGTGCGCAAGCGCTTGCGACATAAAAAAGGCGATGGCGTGTTAAACGACGAATTAATCGCTCACCGAAAGAAGTGGGTGCACGACATTAGAGAACGTGCGAGGTTAAATCAAGAAATGCCTGCACTCACGGCTGGATTTCAGGAAGTTTTAACGTCGCAAACCGTGGCGGAAAATATGTTTGTCGCGCAGCCGCAGCAACGCAACCTGTCGGGACGCGTGTTTGGGGGATTTTTACTTCGTCGCGCCTATGAGCTCGCGTTTGCAAACTGTCAATTGTTCTCGGGTGGACATCCGGTGTTCGTGGAAATGTCCGATATTGACTTCAAGCTCCCGGTAAACATTGGTGATTTGATTCGATTCAAATGCAAGGTGTTGCACACCGTCAACACGGAGGAGGCGCGATGCGGTAAACCGAGCGTGTATTTAGAAGTTCGAGCCATCGTCACAAATCCGCACAAGGTCACGTCGGCGGAGGCGAACACGTTCATGTTTAAGTTTAATGTGACTGGATTCGAAAACGAGAATGGTGAAATCGAGGATGTGCGCCTGAAACGCGTGTTGCCGACGTCCACCGAAGAAGGCTTGTTGATTTGGGACAAGTGTATTCGTCAACGCTTGTGCGATGACGCAGATTTCGACAAGCGCAACGGCTTGGGGAACTTTGTGTGAGAGCAGCGCTATGATTTATTATTACTAGTTGGTGATAGAGGCTGAATGTTGTTGTATCTAAAGCGAACAGATTAGTTATTGTCTTGTTTGTTGTTACCGCGTCGCCTCGATGGGTCGCGTCGACGACACCCTCGAGAGTGCAAAACACCACATAACGCGCCATGGTTGTTCGTCGCACGTCCACAGGGGCATCGCTCCCGGGCGAAGCCGACCAGTCCCAACGCGGCGTGTTCTCATCGCTCAGACGCGTCGACATGTACAAGCGGCTTCCATCCGACATTCTTTGTGGAGAAGGCACACTGGCTGGGGGCATGTTGACCATTTGCACCGTATGCGTCTTTGCCGCGCTCTTGTTTCTGCAAATTACATCGCTGTTCGCCACGACGCTGCGCACGGATATCATTGTCGACCACACTCCCGGCGATGGCACGTTTCAAGTCAATGTTCAGATTGATTTTCCATTTGTGAGCTGCGATTGGCTGTCCGTCACCGTGACGGATGCGCTCGGCGCTCGCGCGTTCAACATTTCTGGCGAAAACCTGTACAAGCACCCGATGAATGGCCCATTAAAGTGGATGGGAATAGAACACGCCGCACCGAGCGTCGTGGCTTCGCGCCAAGAACAGTACGGGGTGTCGACGGATTTTGATCACTATGGCCGCAAGCAAATTTCCTACGAAATCATCGGAGAGGACATGTTCGAACGCATGGTTAGCGTGCATCAAGCAGGCGCGCTTCTTGTCAACTTCCACGCACCCTGGTGCTCGCATTGTCAAAAATTCGCTCCAGTATTCGAACACGCAGCAGAAATGGTGCGAGCTGACGCGCGAAGACAAGGAAAATCTCGATTAAGTTGCGGTCTCGCCACGGTGGATTGTACGCTCGCCGAAAACGAGCATCTCTGCGGAAAGCTGCGAATCCAAGCGTACCCGACAGTTCGCGTCTATCGTGCTGGTAGGTTACATCCATCCAAAGAAACGCGCGTGAGTGTCGACGACATGCACGCGGAGAGCGAATCGTTTCAATTCGAAATGTACCACGGTCCCCGAACCGCGGAAGCGTTGGCGTCGTTTACGATGTCATTGCTCGAAGAAATTGAGGCAAATGAGCGTGACGCTGACGAGGCTAGCGGCGACAAGACGCGCGCGAAGCGAAAAGGCGTTATACTAGGTCATGATTTCGACGGCGATGGTTTGCATGATAGCAAAATAACCACCCCAGGGTGCTCCATTAATGGTTCGTTCAAGATTTCAAACGTCCCCGGAGCGTTTTACTTTGTGCCAAGTTCGAGGGCGCACACCATCGCCGACGCCGACATGTCGCACGTCATTAAGCATCTATCTTTTGGTGCACATGTCCCAGGTAGACCAAGTTACATCCCGAGACATCTCAGGCGAGCGTATTCAATCATTCCGTCTGACATGGGTGGTCGCTTCGCCGCGAAAAACGCCGCCCTTACCGAATTCATCGCCGACGACGAGCGCAGCACCGTGTTCGAGCACTACATGAAAGTGATTCCTCGCAGATACGTGCCGATTGACGAGGGCGATGCGATGCGCGTATACGAGTACACTTTCAATAGCAATCAATTCCCAGCCGAAAAGGCGCGAGTTGATGACATTTTTGATTACGCACGCGTTGAAGACGTCGGTAAACTTCCATCCGGCCCGATGGTGAAGTTTCAATACGATATTTCCGGCATGGAAGTCGTTACGCGAGAATTTCGTAAAAACTTTCTCGAATGGATTTTAGGATGCTGCGCAATTCTCGGCGGCGTGTACACCTGCGTAGCTATCACAGAAAGCGTCGTCTTTGCGGGCGCTAAGCAACTGATGAAACGTCGATTGCGAAAGCAGAGTTAATCAAATAATAATTGTGAATGAAATTACAACATGCACCTTCTAGGAATTGTGCGGCTTAGGCTCGGTGGGACCATCGGGAATGTTGCGCAATACGCCAACGAACGCATCCGTAATTTTTGCATTGCCGCACAAGACGCGTCTCGCGTAAATGTCAAACGCGTTCCCCGATGGGTCGCAGACGTCTCCGCCAGCTTCGCGCACAATGACCGCTCCCGCGACGCAATCCCAAGGTCCACCGAATCCAATCTCATAAAACCCATCTAATCTACCCATGGCCACAGAACACATATTCATCGCGCACGATCCCGAGCATCGAAGGCTTCTCGCGCGTTCAACGACAGCGCGCACGCGACCCATGATGGCGTCCACAGTCGCCGCGTCTCGCGAAACCCCAATTTCCGTGCCAATCAACGCCCGACCGAGCTCCCGCACGTCACTGACGGATATCTTTTCATCATTCAGCATCGCCCCTTGTCCTTGAACGGCGGTAAACATCTCGTTCGTGATTGGATTAAACACCGCGCCGACAGTCGGAGCGCCGTCGACGCACAACCCGACGCTCACGCAACTAAATGGATACCCATGCACGAAATTCGTCGTACCATCCAAAGGATCGACGTACCAACATCTAGAATGCGTCGTGCGCGCCAAAACGTCGTCACCGCTCGCCGCGTGCGTCTCCTCGCCGACAATATCGTCGTCAGGAAACGCCGCCCTGATGCGCTCGAGCACTAAATCTTCACACCGCTTATCCGTCGCCGTCACGAGATCCACCGCGCCCTTGTATTCCACGTCCGCGTCATCGTGTTGTCTCCACGCGGCTTTTATCACGCTCCCGGCTTCGCGCGCGCACGCGATGGCGCACGCGAGTTCAGCGGCAAACGCACTCATGGCGTCACTTTCTGGCGTCTGCGCGTGGTCATGTCACTGTCGTCGTCGTCGTCGTCATCGGCGCCGTCGACGCGTGCGAACGATGCGTTAGAAGCCGTAAAATCTGAATCCGACTTTGTCGCCGCGCTCGAGCGACACGCGTCGCGGCTGCTCGTGGTGAATTACGGCGCGGATTGGTGCACGCACTGTCATAAAGTGCGCGATGCGTTGCGCGCGTTACGCAGCGATAGCTCGTACGCCGACGTGGCGATCGTCGATGCGGACGTGGATTCGTTGCCTTTTACCGCGAGACACGTTCGATGGACACCGACGGTGGGGTTTTATAGGAAAGGGCGGTTGGTGGACGAGGCGACGCGCGCGCGGCCGACGCAGGTGCTGGACAAAATTTGGCTCCACGCGACGAAAGATCCGGATGATGGCGACGATGATAGGACAAAGGGTGTGCGAGGTAGGGTGAAGTAAAGTAAGGTGCGAGGGGCGGTGCATTAGCGTGTAGTGTTGAATAATACATTTGTTGTTTGCTATTTGGAGGAGTTCTAACTCTCTCTCTCTGGCGCGGCGGCGGTTTTATTAATATTCCGCGAGCATGGCGACGCGCTGAGGCTCGGCATCGGCGGCAAAAAAGCTGTCGTCGCCTAAAAATGCCACTCCTAATACGTCTTTGCCGCTTTCTATGGTCCAGGTGTTCGGCGCACCCGCGGGCAACGGTTCGGCTTTCCCGAGCCAGTCCTTTAAGAGGTTGGTGGGGAAGTTTTCATCGAGTTGATCCTCGTCGTCGTCATCTGAATCGTACAACGCGTGAGAAAAGTCCGCCATGAGGCCATATGCGTTCGCAACTGTGCCACATGTTTCTGAAATCGCCTTGAGCGCTTCAGCTTTGGCTTCCCCTCTTGTATCGGTCAAACCAACCACTGCGCGTTGCGCCGGCGTCAACAGTTTTAATCGCTGTTGTTCTAGCTTTGTTTTCTCCGTGGCTGCATACCTCGATAACGCCTTTTTAATCGCACCGTCAACCTTTTCGAGGTATTCGATATCGTTTGGAATGGTCGCGTCACGCATGTGTGGCGTTTGCGTGATTGTGGGAAGCAGAATCTTGGTTAAAAGATCCACAAATTTCTGCTTTGTTTGCCCGAGGCGCGCGCCAGATGCTTCGTACTCACGAACCCATTTCAACGCCTTGCTAAGCTGTGCGTGATATTTTTCGTTCATGTTGGCAACCTTGAGCCAGTATTGCGGCGTGGGACCGGCATCCGCGGCGGCACTCGCCCTAGCGGCGTCGGTAACGTGTCGCTTGCGCGCCTGCTCGTCGGCGTCATTCTTCATCAACGACGTCACAAAGCCTTGTAACTCAGGGTTCAACGATGACGTACTTCCATAAGGATCTCGCGCGCGCTTCACCCCGAACGCACTCCCGTCAATTTCACCGAGCTGCATCTTCTGCTGTAACTGCTTAAACATGTGTACGTCCAAGTGCGCACGCAACTTTTGTTCATAAATTTGTCGCTTTGCCTCTTGAGACGGCGCATTCATCAAGCTGTGCGCAATCTGGGACGTCTTGGCGTTATCATTCACCCATTTCATCAATAAACTCTTACGCATCTGTGCTTGAACCTTCTTTTCCTGCGCTTCAAACCAAAGCTTCCCGGCGGCGTACTCCACCGTAGCCTGGGAGCTCGGCGCCTGCTCTGTTTTCGCCACCTCTGGCGTCTTCGCCGCCGGGGCTTCCGCCATTTTCAAACCCTGCTCTTCCATAGCCTTTTTCGCCCGCTGCTTGACGATCTGCGACGCCATCGATTCAAGTTTCGTCGCAATCTTTCGCTTGTACGTGTCTTCGTCGGCGCTCTTTTCAAACAGCATTTGCTCCAACTTTGTAGCCGCCGCTCGCGCGTTGGCGACGACCATTTCGTCATAAGGCGGATCTTTCGCGGTAAGCATCGTCGTTAACCTGTGCACCGCGTGCGAGTGATTACGAAAACGCATCGTTGTCAGTACGTACGACTTCGTTTTCAAGCGTCAACGTTGATCATTCTTCTGGCCGTGCATCCAGTCCTTCTGAGCTCGAGATACGCACGAGGGCGAGCGTATTTACACGTCGATCGCGCGCGCGCTAGACGTACAAGTCATGGATATTCTTTTTACGGTCGATGCGCGTGCGCCATTCGTCATCGTCGGTGGCCATGGCGAGTCGCGCAGTGAGGAGGTTGATGGAGGTACAAAAAATTCTTTGGCATTGCAATATGCGCGGCGCGTTTACTTTTTTCTTTGTCTTTTACGCGGTTTTCGAAACTTTACCGTTAATGGCGGTTACGAATAGGGGCTTGGCGGCATCGGCGTCGGCGGTGACGTCTACGACGGCGATTTGGTCTTCTGAGACGTCGCCGCGAAGAATAGCCTGAGCGATGGCGGTTTCGAGTAAGCTTTGCACAGCACGCTTAACTGGCCGAGCGCCGAACGCAGGATCGTAACCCGCATCGGAGAGCGTCTCAATAGCTCTATCGGTGACTTGTAAACCAATTTTACGATCCTTCATACGGGATTTGACGCGCTCAATTTGTTGCTTGACGATGGCCGTGACTTGGTCCTTGGCAAGCGGGTCAAACACGATCCATTCATCGACGCGGTTGACGAATTCGGGGCGGAAGTGCCCTCGAACTGCTTCCATAACCTTTTCGCGTCGCTCTTCTTTGGATGCTTTACCGCCATCCATTAAACCTTCCAATACAAATTGGCTCCCAATGTTCGAAGTCATGATGAGAATGGTATTCTTGAAGTTGATCAGGCGGCCTTGAGAGTCCGTGACGCGGCCGTCATCCAAAATTTGAAGCAAAACATTGAACACATCGCCGTGTGCTTTCTCCATTTCGTCGAAAAGTACAACAGAGTACGGGCGACGTCGAACAGCTTCGGTCAATTGACCGCCTTCTTCAAAACCAACGTACCCAGGCGGAGCGCCAATCAAGCGACTTACAGAGTGCTTTTCCATGTATTCGCTCATATCGATGCGGATCATCGCCTCTTCGGTGTTGAACAAAAAACTGGCGAGTGTTTTGCACAACTCAGTCTTGCCTACACCAGTGGGACCGAGGAACATGAAACTCGCGATTGGGCGATTTGGGTCGGAGAGACCGGCGCGGGAGCGTTGAATCGCTTCACACACAGATTGCACCGCCTCATCTTGACCGACGACACGTTTATGAAGCTCAGCAGGTAAGTCGAGTAATTTCTCACGCTCACCTTGCTGGAGCTTCGAAACGGGAATACCAGTCCATTTGGAGATGACATCTGCGATGTCCATTTCGGTGACTTCGTCCCGCAAGAGCGTCGGCCCAGACGCCGTCGCTTGTTCAAGGATATCTTCTGCCTCCTCGAGCTGGCGTTGAAGCGTCATCAGTGTGCCGTACTTGAGCTCAGCCGCCTTGTTCAAGTCATATTCGCGTTCGGCACGTTGAATACTGTTCGTAACCGCATCAATCTCTTCCTTGAGGGCTTGAATCATGTTCAACTTGTTTTGCTCGCCTTGCCATTGATCGTTCAACACCGTTTGCTTTGCTTGCAAGTCCTTCAAGTCTTTCTCGAGCTTTTCAAGCTTGCCCTGAATCGAACGCGCGTCACGCGACGCGCCCGGACGCGATAACGAGAGTTTCTCCATTTGAAGCTTCAAAATTTCTCTGTCGATTTCGTCGAGCACCGTTGGCTTGGATGTAATTTCCATCTTTAATTTCGCGGCGGACTCATCCACTAAATCAATAGCCTTATCGGGTAAGAATCGATCGGCAATATACCGATCGCTCAACACGGCAGCTTCCACCAAAGCTGAGTCTGAGATGGACACGCCGTGGTGGAGTTCATAGCGTTCACGCAAGCCGCGGAGAATACTAATTGTATCCTCCACTGTCGGTTGCGCAACCAAGACTTGTTGAAATCGTCGCTCAAGCGCCGGATCTTTCTCGATGTATTGTCTGTATTCGTCTAACGTCGTCGCACCAATGCACCGCAGTTCGCCTCGACCGAGCATAGGCTTCAATAAGTTTCCGGCATCCATTCCATTGCCCCCGCCTCCGCCGCCGGCGCCGACGACGGTGTGAATTTCATCAATGAACAAAATAATCTTTCCCATGGAATCCGAAACTTCTTTCATCACCGCCTTCAAGCGATCTTCGAACTCGCCTCGGAATTTCGCGCCAGCAATCAATAGACCCATGTCTAAAGACATGATCTTTACGTTTTGTAACGACGTCGGCACGTCCCCGCTCACGACGCGTTGGGCCAATCCCTCCGCCACTGCGGTTTTCCCAACTCCCGGCTCACCGATGAGCACTGGATTATTCTTCGACCGTCGGCTTAAAATTTGAATCGCACGTCGAATTTCATCATCGCGCCCGATGACTGGATCAAGCTTTCCGAGTCGAGCTTCCTCGGTCAAGTCGCGCGAATACTTGGCCAACGCCTCGTACTTGCTCTCCGCGTCTTGATCCGTGACATTCTCTCCACGTCGCAGCGTAATCACCGCCGCTTCCAAACTGGCATAATTCACCCCTAAATCATCCATTAACTTTTTCCCAAATCGCTCATCCCGCGCTAACGCGAGAAGTAAATGCTCAATCGCCACAAACTCGTCACCCATCGCCGTCTTCAACTCGCGCGCCGTCTCCACCATGGCTTCCAAAAACCTTCCCAGCACCTGACTCGACGTCGACGACACCGTGCCCTTCGACGCGATGAATTCTCGAGTCTTACTAATTACAACTTTCAAATCCTTCACCCCGGCTTGGGCGAACACGCGCATGGCGAACGAGTTCTTTTGCGTCGCGAGCGCCTCGCACACGTGCTCCGTCTCCACAACCTGTTGTCGAGCTTGCTTTGCCACCTCAGGCGCGCGCACGATCGCATCCCACGCCTGCGCGGTGAATTCGCTCTGAGAAATCTTCTTCCCACCGCCCGCGCCCGCGGAAGAGGCGTGCGTGGCGCATCGCCGCGGCGCTCGCGCGGGCGCGCGGCGCATACCTCGCGCTTGAATATTCCACGCCTTCGTGCGCAGCTTCTCCGCGGACATGACGCGCGCGGGCGCGTTCGCGCGCGCGGGATGCATCGAACTCGTTGTCATCGACGCCGTGGCACCGCGGGCGATCGATGTCGCTCGTCGCGCGCGTCGAAGACTGTCGCGAGGAAGGCCATGGATAACGCCTTTTAAACTACACTTTCGCGCGCGCGGCGACGATGGCGACTATGGCGCCCGTGGCGCGAGCGCGCGGGCGAGGTGACCGTGCGCGTCGCGCGTGGGCGGTGCGCGTCGTCGCGGTCGCGTGCGCGTGGGCGTGCGCGCCGTCGCCGGCGGAGGCGTTTTTTAAGCGCGACGGTGTACAAAATCGCGCAACTGTACAAAAGGTCTGTTTCATCGGTGCCACGGTGCCGTGGACGTTCGGGGCGTACCAGTCGCAGCAGCGCGGGTTATCGAGTGCGTTCGCGCAGGCGGGGTACGAGACGCTGTGGATGCCGCGCGCGTTGAGCGTGCGCTTGCCGCCGGGAGAGTACGCGAATTGGCGCGACGTGCGACGGTTGAAACCGAAGGTTAGGATGCCGACGAAGAGCGAGCAGGTTGCGATTGAACATTTGAAGTATATTGGCGTGCCTGATATTGAGTTTCCCGGGAATGATGGGATGAATGCCAATGGATTGACGATGTCGCAGTTGAACGCGGCGGCGGAGGCGCACAACATCGATGCGTACGTGTTATTGATGGATGTGGGGATTCTATACGTGGATAGATATGAATTCGACGTGCCTACGTTGCTTTGGATGCCCTATCATCACGAGGATTTAGATGCTCAAGGCGCTGTGCTGCAGAGGCTGACTGCGGTTGCGGCGTTGGCGCCATCCACGGGACGCGCCGTGGAACAGGCGGGAGTGTTGACGCGCGCCATTCCACATTTTATAGATAGGCGAGCGTTGAATGAGTTGGCGGACGAGTTTGAAGCGCATATGAAACGTGATGCGGCGTCGCTGCGCACGGCAGTATTCGACTCAAAAATGTACGATAGAGCGTTTAGGCGCAGAATTGACGTCGTGGACGACGATACGTTTGTGGTGCTCATGCAAGGCGGCAACTACGAAGATTCCGACCGTAAAGGCTGGATATCGTCTATTTATGCATATGCTAAGTTTCAACGCGACAATCCTGGAATTAAAACGCATTTATGGGTGCACGCCGTCGATAGTGCGATGGTTGAAGCGGATATGAACGCGGGTTTCAAGCCGCCGGTGGCGGTGACTCGCACCGGCGTGGCTCTTCGACACGTGCTCGAACGTAGTGGGATTCCTTCGAACATGTACACCTTCGATGAAAACAAACACGACCACACGTTCACGTCGGCCCTAAAGCGTCACGCGAGCGTGTGCTTGCACACGTCAAAGGCTGAGGGATTTGGCATGGTTGTGCTTGAATGTCAGGCGCTCGGCACGCCTGTGATTACAACAAAGTACACTGCGATGCGAGATTACACCAAACTCGGATACACCATCGAACCGGCGGCGTTTCAATCCATTCAAAGTGCGTTTTTTGCCATGGTAAATGTCGATAAAGCGGCGGAGGCGTTGAAAAATATCGCCACTGGCGCCGCCAAACTTGAGTCCCTCGAGAGTACATTTGAGTGGATTGACACCGAATTCTCTCTTGGCGAGGTTTTCAAGAAATTTGAATCGCTTCTCGCTGACGCTGTTGACGTGCATGCGAAAACAAGAAAGTGGACGTCACGGGATACATTCTCCAGGCGCCCGTTGTTCACCGTCATCAACGATGAGTACCCAAGACTAGCTTTATGGAGCACGCCATGGACAATGTATCACCACCCGAGCGTCAAGGTTGACTATGAGCTCATTCAAGCGCAGATGATTCAGAAAACTACCGGGACACAGTTTTATGGTTTAGCAGTCGCTGCCACACGAGGAGCGAACGGGGCTGTCTTGCCTTTTGATCCGCAAGACGGAGTGCACAATATCAATCCAAACTTTGTCTTGCTAGTGCCAACGTGGTCTTTAAGACAAGTGCAAGAGCAACATAGTTACATATGGAGCGCTGCATATGTTATCATGAATAGCTTTCGCAGCCAAAAGTATTTATTGGCGCTCCCGGATAGCGCAGCAAAGATTGATGCACAATACAAGGATGAATTATAAATGTAATTTTAGTGATTTGTGATTTAGGTGCGCACGTAAACGTTGCAGAAAGTGGTGTTCTATTTCAATTTGAGCTGCTCGCTTGTGCGTTTTGCGCACTATTTACGTTTTGCGCACTATTTAATTCAGCTTTTCATGAGACTGAGAACGCGATGCGACGGATTTATTACGCTTGTAGACCTTTTTTGATCGCAACGTCGCAAGAGTCGCCGTAAAGTTACCCATCGCCATACCGACGAATAACCCACCAGCGACAGAGGCTTGCCACTCACGCATGATGTGATTCGCATTACGATACGTCGTAAATACAACGTACAACACGCTCGAGCCGACGTACAGCTGCATCGCTTGCAAAGCGAACAACAAAGGATACAGCAATTTGAGTTGCCCACCCGAGAGTTCAATCGAGGCGACATCCATAGGCGAAGCCTTGCCCATCGCCACGCGCGTGTACATGCGCAAACGCTGGTATCTATTTTGAACTAACATGACGATTCCCTGCAATGTGGTGAACAGTAAAAATCTCCACGTAAACGCTGCGCACGCTGGAGAATCCAAATCCATCGTCAACACGCACAGCGCCATGCTCGCCGAGTAGTAGTGATGTTTAATCCACCACCCGCGAATCGTCGAACCATTAGCGCGCAAAATGTTTTCTCTAAGCGCCAAAGCAGTATAAAAGTACAGCATCCAGATCCAATACAGCTGCAGCGCGATGGGATAGAAGGCTCGCAAGTACCCCACTTGTCTGGCGTCTAACGCCGTCGGGTGCACGCGCTCTGTGTACCCCAAAAGTAACGCCATCGGAGCAAACACGTACACTAACGTATTGCGATCGCGGAATTGATAGTACTCTTCCTTGATTCTCAACCTTGCTTCTTGTCGCACCGAATTAATCTCCACCGCGCCTCCGACAAAGAGTTTCAAGAATCGCCCAACCGGCGCCGGTTTCATGTATCCATTCATATCTCCTCCCGGTCCTGCGCCTTGAATCACCCGACGCGCGTTATATAACGACAACCGCACATCCGTAGACACGCTCTCATCCTGCGCCGCGTGCGCTTCCATCTCGCGTAAAGATTCATGCAAAGACGTGAGCTCCTCGCTCAACGATTTCAAATTCGAGTCCAACTGCGCCACGCGCCCGCTGATGACGTGCGCGCGACGTTCGCAATCCACCGCGCGCGTGGTCAAATCGTCAGCCATCTTTCGCCTCGCGCGTTCGTCGCGTCGTGCGAATGCGTTTTGCACAAATGGGGCGTGCACCACAATGCCGTCATTCGCCGCCTCGCTGCCACTGCCGTCGCGCCGCCGCCGTCGCGCCGCCGCCGTCGCGCCGCCACCGCCCGCGAGCTAACGCGCGAGCGCGCATGTTTTCTCGCGCGATGCTCGCGCGCGCCGCGCGCACAGTGGCGTTCACGAGAGCGTACGCACCGCGCATCGCATTTGAAGACTTTGCCGTCGGTGCGAATGTAATCATCAACGCACCGTCGACGAACACGCGCGTGGTCGTGACGGCGAGCGAGGTCATGGAGGTCGTGGAGGTCGAGGTGCGCTCGCGTTCGTGCGCGAATGTTTTTTTCGTCGTGCGCGTGGCGAGAGAGGAGTGAACGAAGGATGGATGACTGACGCGTTTCGGTTGCCTCTCGTATGCCGTTCTGACGCAGACGGATGATTTAGGACCTAGATATGCGATTGAACGCACGGATGATGGGAATGTGCGCATCTCAAGTGATGCGTCGGCGTCGAGTGAGGGCGGGGGCGATGTGTTGCGGGTGACGATTCCACCGCGCTTTTGCGGCGTAGACTTGACATTGGGCGCGGCTGGTGCGAGCGCGTCGATTTCATCAATCGTCGAGGCAACGTTGCGCGTGCGTACAAATGGTGGCGACATTGAGCTTGGGTCGATTAAAGGCGCGAGTGTGGACGTGGATACGAATGGAGGGGCGATACGCGCGCGAACGGTGAGCGCGGATACTCGAGCGCGTACGAATGGCGGTTCGATGACAATGTCGGGTAAGCTCGTGGGGTCTTTAGTGTACGTCGATACTGCACCGGGTGGTAGTTTTATGGGTGAATCGATATTCGGGGATAAAATAAACATCAACACGGGCGGTGGTGCCGTACATGCGAAAAGTTTACGTGTTAGTGAAATCGGCGTCGTGCGGTCGGATGGAGGCCGCATCGACGTGGGTGGCGTAGAAGGCGCTGGAGAGGAGATGATCGCTCTTGATTCTGGAGGCGGTGATATCAGCGTTAAGTTCGCCGAGCGCGTGCACATAGTGCACGTTAACTCGCGCGGAGGAACTATTGAAGCATCGTTTCCCAGCGGATTTGCCGCTCCGACACACGTCGTCGGTTCGTATCTTGGTAAACCCACTGATGCGCGCATTGACTTGCCAAGCGCAGACGACGAATTATTCACTGCACATGCACGCGTTGTACACGGTTCAAATGACGAAATCGCACGTAAGGTCAGTGCTGGCGCCGAAGGCGCTTCAGTTACGCTCGATTCAGACGGCGCATCAATAGACATTCACGCCACATCTTGGATCGCCAGCGCCCTCGCCGCGTCTAAGCGCACGTCGACATCCTTACCGTCTTAGAGTTTATATTGTTTTGTAGCCTCACCAAACCATAGCAGTCTAAATCGTCTCATCAAAGCAGTCACGTTCCACGAAAGTGAGAGCTCGCGCGCGTCTGGCTTCGAAAAAAAACAGGCTCTGACGGCACAACTCCACACGGGCCTCCACGAGGAGTGCATGCGCTCGCCTCGGTGCGAGCGCACGTAAACATATTATAGCGCCCGCGTCCGAACGCAGCCATGCTTCCCGTATCTCAGCGCCGTCACGTCTCCGACGACGAAGGCTGGTCCTCTGACGACACCGAGTCTCGTTCAAACGGTGACGATGTTTCGAGTGAAAGCGGCTACGCGGACGTCGTGCGAGCGCCAGTGTTGCTAAGAATGGTACATGCACTTGCGATAGTATCCAGCGCGGTGGTGCGCGTGGATTTGGTACGTACGCGTCGATTGATACGGGCGATTGATTACTTTTGTCTCGACGCGAAAACGAGCATAAGCGCTTTTTTTCAGCAATGCCGACGACGAGAGTACTGACGTGTCCACTTGCATCGTAGGTGACTATGTCATATGCCGTGTTATTTTTCATTCTGTGTGCGTGCGCCCGTGCGGATGTGCGCTCGGTGCAGCTGTCGATGTTGGCGGCGACGTGCGCGGCGTATGTGGCGGGCGTTTACCTGCTCGCTCAAATGTTGTTCCAAATTTCCGTCGCATCAATGGATGATCAACCCGGAGGTTGGCTTCGTATTTGGGGGTTATCAAGACTTTCTAGCAATCCATCCGAAGCTCGGATGCTTGTTCCCGATATACTGGTACTCTTGACGAGCGTTTGGTGCCGTAAGACGCTTGGTGTGTGGGTACACACTTTATCAAGTGTGAGTAAGGATGATATTAGACCAGCCGTAGTAGCAAATTTAGGAAAGCAAGCGTTGATGCGCGTTTTCAGCATGAGCGAACGATCGTTGAACGATGTGATACCGAAATGGTTTCGTTTGGGAGGTTTTGTGTGCAGCGTTGGAATGGGATATTCGGCAAATGGCATCATGCAGTTGATGTTGTTTATATCTGCACACATGCGACTGTTTGATCTTCGACACTCGAAAACAAAGTATCCTTTGCTGACGAAAGTGCTTCATTATTCCTCAAAGACGACATCGTTGCAGATTTTGACGGCAATTATTATCTGTGGGTCTTATTTTTACACGGCGGTGTCAAATACGTCGCAAGAGGTTGAATCATCGAATACTGGCGCTATATTGGGTTTCTGGTCGCTCGGTACCGACGGGTCTATGTGCTGCATGTCCACTGCTAAAGTCGTGGGGTTGACCTTCGCGTTTCTGTCTCACTTATTCTTCGCCATGGCGAACGCAACGGGTGATACTGGAGAGCCGTTTACGTTTCGCGAGCTCATGGGATTTGACATCAAGCACCAAATGTCTCTACCTCTGTACTACTTGCCTTTAGCTGGAGTATTTATAACGTTCACGGGACTAACAAACACCCCGGGCCTTCAAACGTCATTCGTACAAATAATAGACGTTTTATCCGTCTTATTCATGGTGGTGTGGATGCTCGCCTCGGCACGTGGCGTCAAAGGCATTAGACGCATGTCATCTCAAGATCAGGGCACACATGCCGAAGCTAACACAAAATCGTATGAAGAGAAATGGCTGCATCGTTCAAGCAAAGCCTTGTACTTCTACGTGTTGTTTCAATATTGCTACATAGCGGCCCTATATGTGTACAACATTCCAGACGTCGCCTCGAGTATTCAAAGCAAATGGCCTGATGCCCTACGTCGACATCTTACACCTTATGACTTTGGTATGTTTCGGAGCTCTGCTTTAGAGTCGTGGGAATTTCTCTATCCTCGGTACTTAACAACGATGTTCTGCGTGGTACTGAGCTACTGGCTGGCTGAGCGCTCGAGCGTCATAAGCTCGCTTCACATCCCTGGTTCTCCGAGGCGATTAGACCTTGACGCATCACTCACAACACCGCAAGACCAAAATGCGATTGGATTTGCCCTGGATGCAATCTCAAGTGTTATGACCCACGTTCGCACGTCCATCGGGGAGAAGGTTGAGGAGAGCGTGTTCGAGGTTTCCATGGAAATGCTATTGCTTGTGGCGACCATTTGTGTGGGATTCCGCATCGAACTTTTGAGCGTAATCTACGCCATAGTTATTGTGACGGCATGCATGGAGCTCGCTGTACCTTCCATCAGAGGAACAAATCATACGTCGCTGCGTCATGGGAGCTTTAAGATTATTGGTGCCTGTCAAAAGCTATTACAAGATGTTGTCCTGTGGATATTTTACGGCGTTTTCCGTCGGCGACGCAGCCAGGGCAATATTATAACCGCTGAAAGCGTCGCCAACACGCCGACGAGAAGCTCCATCACGCAACGCGACTCATTGACCGAATCTGATTACAAGGTTGATCCGAAGCAAGTGCCTGTATGTTTACATTCAGAGGTGAACGATTATGGATTTGTGTTTGTCATTCTCGCATGTACGTCGATCACACTCAAGATTCTGACGCAAATAACATTCTTTCAGTCGGGATCGCTGAGCGCGTTGGTGAATGTTAAATACGGTAGCTGGCTTGGGCTCCTGTCTTTCTCGGATTCTCGCTTGGAAGATGTGATTCAATCGACATCGATCTGCTGCCCATGGCCATATAAGCTTGATGTCACGCAATCGTTTTGCTACGATGAGAGTGAGATTTCGTCGTCATCAAATGAGTACTCGACGCAAGCTTGTTTTGGATTTCAGAGTAATTGGTATATTTTGGGCGTGCATTATGCTGTGATCATTTTCGCAGTCTTTCATGGCTTTCTTCAACGTCGACACAATGTCCGTATGTTGATGAAAGCGAAATCCTTTAGCGCAAAAGCAACTCCACGTGCAAGTTATTGGGCCAAGCTTCGCGGTGATGTGAAAGGATGCGACGTCGCCATGAAATTAAAGTTGCTAATTGCTATGCAGCGCGATCGCGCGAAAGAGCCCTCGACACCGGTGCAGAAGAGGGTTTTTGCAAGTACGGATCCCGGGATGTCGCCGATTGTGCAGGCGACGCCGACAAACGCGGAGGAAGATGTGTTTAAGAGCGTGCCTTGGGCTAAAGCGACATCATTAAAAGGAAAGAATATGAAGAAGAGTTGGCGCGTATTGACTCTACGGCTCGTTTATCGTTTTGTTTCGTGGGATTTGTCTCGATCATTTAATCGACTAGACTCTGTATTTGAGCAGCTGGCGAGTCTCAAGTATCTTCTTGCCATGGTTGTCTTACTCATCAATGCCTTTCTGAAATCAGATGTGACGAGCACAGTCTATATAATCATACTTGGATACTTTTTGGCTTTCAATAACGGCGAAGGTATCGTCCGGTGTCAGTCACAAGGTTATGCCATTCTTCTAGTCATTGGTTTCATTTTGATGATTCACGTTGTCACCGCTTTGCGGTTGCCAACAACTCTGTTGGATTCAAATTACTGTGAATCATGTCCAGAAAAACACTTTTGGCTCGATATATGGGGCTGCCCCGCGTCGTCGACGCCTCCCCCGCCTCCTCCTCCCCCGCCACCGGGTGCGTTGTCCAATTTTGACTTCAGCTGCTCGTCGCGTCCAGTCATCGTACAACAGTATGAAGTAGTTTCAGACATCATAGTGATGCTTCTGATAGGACACTACGTTCGTAAAGGCCATAAGAATCACGTCCGAGATGACGTGCGTACGGCATGGATGCGAGGTTATATGCGATTTAAAGGGCAGGTGATGGGTGAGGGCTGGGTCCAGTCGGAAGCCTTTACTCGTCTCGCAAACAGAGTCAACGCGCGCCTCGCTGAACGTCGTAAACTAGACGAAACGTCAGAGCTCTCCTTCAACGAAAAAATTAAAAGATGGGACGCCGTGGCCAAGCAATTAGAAGAGTACAAACCGAGCGCGATAAAAGAGAGTAGAAGGGAAGAGACAAAACGTGCAGCGATACTTAACCGACGTCTTTCTCGCCAAGTCACGTCCGAAAAAGAAAGATCAGTCGTCAACGAGAATTTGAGCTTTGAGCAAATTGTTCTTCAAGCGAAGGATGCAGCAGCTCAAGACGCGAATTCGTCTGGAAATAACGCGCATTTCACAAATTCTGGCTTTTTGAAATTCTTCTACAAGTACCTCTTGGTAGCGATAATGATTCTCACCATGGTGGCGGCAGTTACTCAAGTTGATAGTGATTTCATTTCGCTCGCATACGCTAGCATTGCGATCATGTTTGCTCTAAATTACGATGGGCTACGCATCAATTGCAGAATTTTCAGAAATCGTGGTTACAAGTGGTGGAATTGTGAACTGTTTCGCGTCTTGTCAACGTACGTATACTTTGTTCTCGCAGCAAAGTTGGTGTACCAGATACCGTACATTAAACCAATTCTTTTGAACGGTCACGTTGCACTCGATGGGACGTGTGTGGAGGGCACCAGTGAATGCGAGACGATCAACTCGCTCTTTGGTCTTCGCAAGCTTGGCTCTGCGTGCGACGCGTCGATGTTTGCGTCTGACTGCGGATCAGTCCTTAGCTGGCGGTCTGGATCGATTGGCATAGATATCTTGCTGTTCTTATTATGCTCAATTCAAGTGCAGCTTCACTCGAGTGAAGCATACGTACGAGCTGTTCTGAAATTTGAGAAGCAAGCCATGGATCGTCGCGCGCGTAGATCTGCGTTGTATCGAAAATACATCGTGAGTTGGCGCGCGAAAATCAACAACAGTCTGTTCCTTGAGTACCAAAGTATAACTGAGAAGGTTCGCGCGAGTGCGATGAAAGCGCATGAATGGTCGGAGTTTCAAAAGTTTAGAAGAATTTGGGACGAGGAAGAGTCAATCTTGCACAGTACGCCACAGAATGTCAAGGCTGTCGTCGTTAGCTCGACGTCTGTTCGTGTCAAATGGAAAATTGACAAACTCGCCAAAGATATTGAAGCGTTTTACATCAAACGCGAGCGCGCACCGCGGGCAAGCATCCTTCCCCAATATGTCAATCCGGTAAGAGTCGAAGTCGATCCCGAATCGTCGTCAAACTCATACGAGTACGTTGTCGACAAGCTCACGCCTGGAGTAAACTATACTTTCGTCATCCAGTCTTACTCACAGTCGAATGGGTTTGGACCTTCATCACATTGCTCTGAAGTAGTGTCTCTACCCAAAAGTCAATCAGACGATGCCGTCGTAGACGCGCCCACAAAGGCAGACAAGGCGTTGTCGTTCATGTCGCGACTTTCGGGGACGATTGCAAACGTCGCGTCGTATTTGCTCGACCCGGCGTTGTATCCCCTTCCCGATGATGCAGACTGGATCAGCCGTGGCGACTGGGGCGATTCCGGGCTCATCTCGGGGCTTGGAAAAGTTTTGTACTCTCAAAGCGAGCGAATCTTTTATATTGCGCTCGTTTGGAACTTTGTCGATCACATGGATTTGATGACTTCGGCGCTCATCCTCTTTGTTCTTTGCTTTGCATCGTTGATGAATCCTCAACCGACGCCAGCGGCGTGGAGAATCATATTCTGGTACGCCGTGGTAATGCTTTACGTCAGACTAATCATTCGCAGTAAAGTGTTTTGCATGCAGCTTGACTCTGATGCGAGCGCGGATGACCGAAACAGGTGGCATATTAGTATACAACCGTTTTGTCCGACGTCGACGCTTTACGATGCGACGTCAGACAGCGAGTATAGCACTGCCAGCGCAACCTTACTTACGGTGCCAAGAAACCGAACGTTAGTCAGAGATGAGGTGATGTCAGACATTTTTCTCATCGCTTCGCTCGTATTGCACATCACACATATGACAAGTTTGGGACAGTGCACAATCGATGACGCGGATCTGGTCAAGCCGCGCGAAGATTATGAAAAATTTCATGAGCTACATGATATCTCGCAAGAACGTATGACGTCACAAATTATGAGCCGTACCATGACGAAACGCAAAGACGAGGCACTGATAAAGCGAAAAAGTCGCCGTCATGGATCATTCCGTAAGTCTAATCGCCCGAATATCTTGGTGCGATGTATTCGGCACGTCGTGACAAACGTATCCGCCTTGTACGCGCAAGTCGGTCTGCAAAACTCGAGACGAACACCTACGCGAGATGTCGGCAAGCCCGGCACAGACGTCTATGCTCTGGAGATTCTCTTACAGTTTATTCTCACGCTATGGTTCATAACCGATTACAGCGCGCTTGTATTCGAGTCTGTGACCGGGTTAAGCTCAACTGAGTCTTTCGGCACCGGTTTAACGATTTCTATAATATCTTCGGTTGCGTGGGTTGTATTGACGCGAATCGTATATTTGACGCAAAGAATTCGAGTCAAATTTGCTCTGCATTTGACGCAATGTGTGCTCTACGTCGTTGGCGTTTTCTTGATAGTACCATTGGTAGACACGCGAGCGTACGTCTCGCCGAGACACAATTCGCACCTTCGGGGATTCACCGTTGTGATGCTTTTGCAGTTCTGCCTTGGTGCCATGCAAATCCGGGAAGGATATCGCGAAGGCAGTCAGCATAAAATATTACTCATGCGTCTTGGAAATTCGCCACCGGGAAGAACAATATTCCGTTTGACGAACCTCGTTCCTTTTCTATTTGAAATCAGGACGATGCTCGACTGGGTGGTGTGTAATACGAGCATGGACTTTGTCATGTGGTTTAGATATGAGACATTGTATTACTTGCTACATGTCACGCACACGGTGCATTCTTGGCGTAAGAACAAGCGAGAAATTTACGGTGGAGCTATTCCGTTTCCATATTTTATGAAGATTTTGCAAGGCGTTGGCATCATCCTCGGGATTTTGGCGCTGTTAACTGCGCCGGTGTTTATATTCAGTACGTTCAATCCCGCACTCGCGAGCAATCGTGTGAGTACTGGAACCATGGAAGTGCATCTCGACTTTTCGACGCAGCGTCACGTTCTGTACTATGGCATCGCTACAGGGTTCGCGATGGATAACTCGGACGACAGCGTGATGCAAATGGAACTCATCGGCCGTCAATACTATCAGAGCGCCGATTCCGACTGTATCCGATTCCCAAAATTTTCCGCTTCCGCCTGGATTTTACCCCCGACGAACAAAGCGGAGTTAGCAACAGCGCTGAGTTCGGCGGCGACAACGTCCAGTTGTGACGCAACGGTTACAATTTCTACGAGTTTTACTCGAGCGGGACCTTCGAACGCGCAAACGCTCACGTACGACTTTGTGTCTACGCTTACAGATGCCAAGTGTTCTGAGCTTGCGGCGGTAATATCTGCAGACACGGGAAGCGTTCAATTCGATACGCTCATACCGCGAGGTTTGCATCTTCCACCAAGCTCAAGCGTCGAGATTATTGATCGAACGTACTCGTCGTACATCGGTCTAAACATGACGCTCGGGTCAACGACAGAGTCAAAGCTGTGGTCGGCGTCGCCGTCGTCTACGTCTTTCCCAGACGTCGCGCCAGAGTTCTGCGGCACTGATGTGTCGGAGTCAGTGTACGATGAAGGTGTGCTTTTTGCCGCCGTCAGTGACCGTTTTCTTGTCGGTCTCGTCTCATCGCTTGGTTTGTCAAGTTACAGCGTTCGCGCGTTGTACTTTTTCATCTTCTTCACCGTCGGTTACATCATTCGCTCATTCTTCAGCTTCAAGCTCATGCACGTGCTCATTAGCGAAATGTCGAACACGGAAGAAGTGATGAACGTGTGCCAAGGTTTACGTCTGATTCGTTCGCTAGACTATCCAGGACGTCGCCGCGACGAATTGAAAATGTACCACGCGCTCATGCGAATGACGCGCGCGTCGTCGATGCGACGTTCGAGTTCCATCGAAGACTAAACACTGCGAGTGCTTCTACCGGTAGATTTGTAATAGTGTATTAAAGTAGTTGAGGTGAGTATTAAATTATTCATGTTTTATTGCCGGTACCGAGACGTTGCGTCGTGTGTGGTACGGGTATGCGCGCGCTCTGGCGCTGCGCCATTTTAGTATTACGATTGCTGTATGACGATGACTTGCGGCTGCTGCTGGGGCGCATATTGGGGCGTTCCCGCCGGGGAAATGCCGAGCTGCGCGCGCAGATTTTCTCTCGCGTCTCTGCGGCGTTTCATGATGAAGGCCACAATCAAGGCGATGCCGAAGACGACGCAACCGACGGCGATGCCGGCTTTTTGCGCTTGACTGAGCCCAGTGCTTGGATCGCCGCTGCATTTAGGGCCGTCGCACGTATACTTGGCGTTGAAGGCGGTGGCGCCGTCAAACATGTCGGTGTACGCGCTCACTTGCGAGGTATCCCAAGAGCTGATATCGCGAGCGAATACCGTGGCGCCGGCAAACATTTGCGTCATGTCGTTCACGGATACCGTATTCCACGCGGCGAGCGGTTGATTGAACGACGACGCGTTCCTGAACATGCGCGACATGGACGTCACCGCGCTGACGTCCCACGATTCAATCGGTTGATTGAACGTCGTTTTGGCCTCGAATAAGCTCGTCAAGTCCAATTGTGTGCCGGTGAAAGACCACGAAGAGATGGGACCGGACAGGACTCCGCAGCCGCTCGCGCACTGGCACGCGCCGCTGGCGGACTCGGCAAAGCACGCGGCGACGGCGGCTGTGAGCTGAGCGCTCGTGACTGTCGTTGCGCTTGGCGGAGGTGTTCCAGATGGCGGCGTTCCAGATGGCGGCGTTCCAGATGGCGGCGTCCCAGCCGGAGCAGAGCCGAACGAACATCCAGACGGCGTGTAATAGGTTGGGGAATTCATATACTGATCCAATCCATCCCACATGAGTAAATTGGTGTCACACGGCATGTACACAGTCAACCCATTTGCAGCCGTATATTGAGCGCTTTGGAATCCCCGCTGGCCAGATCCGCTGTACGTCGTCAAACTGTTGATGTGCACTTCATTCAACGCCGAACTCGTAACAGACATGGAATACTCGAGCTTTTGTAACGCCGCGACTTTAAAGGTTGTCAACGAATTTACCTGTGAGATTTCGATACTTTGAGTGCCAGATGACGTACCATCGGGGACGCCCGCGTGCGTGTACCCGACGGAGACGAGCGCGGGGAAGTCAATCGACGAAATCGTCGCTGAAGAGCCTCCTTGAATTCCAATCGTACGTCCCACAAAGGCGAGCTTTGGCGCGTTTACGGATGACAGCGCGGTGTTGCGGATTTCAAGTCTCCCACCAACTTCCTCAAGGTTTGGAAAGTTGAACGCCGTGTCATCAAAACGATAAAAGTTAGAGCTGATATTCTTGAGTGACGTCACGTCGACAGTTGAGTCCACGCTCAGGGTACCGAGGATGGTTTGGATAGAATTCAACTCCACGGTCAGAGCCGTCAACGGCCGGACGCTCCCAGTGCTGAGCAACGTGTTAACGTTTCCACCGCAGTCAGTCAAAGCGTTCAATTTGAGACTGAACGGTCCAACTGCAGACGTCATTACAAACTGACCAGGGAACGGGCTGGGTGCATAGGTCAGCCCGCCGCCAGTTAAAGTCGTGAGCGCGGGAAATTCAATCGCCGCAGCAGAACCTCCTGCGAGTTCATTCCAAGTGAGTGACAACGAACTTGCCGTGGCGAGCACGGGCGCGGTGAACCCAGTCAGCGTCGTCGACGATATGGTAATCGCCCCGCCGACCGTCGTCACCAACGGCATATCGAACGATCCACCCGGATGCGTCGTATAATCATCATACGTATACACCTTTACCTCCCCCGTAATCTCCGTTAACGTCCCAGTGGTCATACTTCGAGTCCCAAACGCCCCCGCCGTCGAGCACTTCGTGGTGATGAAGCTGCCCGCGAAAACCCCCGCGGTGATCGTCACCCCGCACGCCGACCCGCTCGCCACACCGGTCGAATCCACATCCACCAAGTGCGCGAGATTACTCACATCACACGTCGGCGTCCCCACGGTGCAATCGCACCCGCAATTCGCCGCGTGCACCACCGACAGCACCGACAGCGCCGACAGTGCCGCCAACACCAATGCGAATCGCGACGGCTTCATCGTCGACTTCATCGTCGCGAGATTCACCCTTTTCGATCGAACGCGAAAACGCAACGACGGAGCGGTGCAAGTAAATAATGTATCGTGCGCACACCGACGCGATCGTCTTCTGACGCCGACGACGCGATGACGACGACGACGATGACCCAATCCATCAACGCACCACCAAAAAATGTTCCGACCCAATTATGGTGAAAGTTCCACTTATTATGGTGCGGCCGGTCGCGGCGCGGCAAAATATCTCAAAATATCTAAACGCGGCGCGCGTGTCAACGCTGCGCCGTCGAATGAGGCGTAGCGCTGGGATGGAAATAATGAGGGTAAGTAATGTTACAACACGTAATCTCTCGTGCGTGTACTCGGGGGCGATTTCGGTGGACGACGACCGACAGGTAGCGCGCGCTTGGCGAATCGAAGGACGTCGACGACGTCGACGCGGTTGACGATGCCCGAGTCAAACAAATTCGTCAAGGTGTATACGAATTTATCGTAAAATTCAGAGTCTTTGAGAAGCCTTTCAGCGTACGTTTTCGCGAATGATTTGCATAGAAGTGGTATGTCGTCGTTGGTCATGACGCGGAAACGGCGCGCGACGACGTTCCAGGACGCCATAAAGTCAATCTCTTCCAATGAAAAATCCACAAACTCATGCAACATTTGCAAATCTGTCTCGTCTTGTCGAGCGTCTTCTACCTCGTCGTCATCTTCTGGATTATCTCGAGGTGTTTCACTCATTTCCACAAATGAACGGCAATTATAAAATGGTCCAACCTCGCCTGGTGTCTTTGTCTCGCGGAGCGGTTTTTCTTTTGGTTTTGGTTTTGGTTTTGGTTTCGGTTTTGGTTTCGTTCGCCTCACCTCTTCGTCGCCTGGAAACATATTTGTTCCCCGCTTGACTGCATATAAACGCCCATTATGCCATTGCGTATCCTTGCCGGTGGTGTTGACTATGCATGTTGGCCATTTTGGTACAGCATTCGATTGTATAGAACACGGAAGTCCATCCACCGCGTCTTCGTTCGCGGCGTCTTCGCGGACGGCGTTTTCAACCATCTCGATATCTCGCGGCGCGTCATCGCCATCCAGCGTCCAACTTCTTCGAGCGCCATCCAACGTTGCGTCAGACATGTCTTGGTCTTGTGCTACTCCGACATCTTCTGCCTCTTTGCTCTGTTCTTCTAACTCTTCTTCCTGCTCTGCCGTCTCGATGGCCCGTTCCTCGGGCTCGGGCTCCGCCTCGTCTATCCGCGCCGGACTATCTCGCACAGGCTGAACTTTCCGCGTCGGCGACGCTAACCGTGTTGTTTCATCGGACAGAACACGTTGTTGCCATCGCAACGTGCGAAGAGCACCGAATAGAAATTCATCTGCAGCCGTCGCACCAGCTAATTCGTCAATATGCTTGCTCACATTCGTATTGTTCTTGCCAAACCAACCACCCAACACCCGAATGACATGTTTTGGTACACCTAACGCGAAGCACGCAGTCGCTCCCCCGCTCCGAACGGAATGCCCGGAATAATGCTTCGCAAATTTCTCCTCCTCAGTGTTTCGCAATAGCCGACGAATCGCCCGAGTTAGCCGCTTCGAAGCCCAACTGTTTGTCTTCTCATTTGACATCTTTTCGTCCCCGCGCCCGATGTTCCAAAAAATATCGTCGACGACTCGCTTGCCCCGTCGCTGTTGGCGCTCGATAAACATTCGCATCACTACCGAGTACTGCGCCGGCGCATACCACAAGCGTTGCGACTGATTCACTGTCGCATGATAATCATCTCGCGTAACTTGCGCATTCTCACCTCTCTCGAGAACGACGCCTTGTTTCCGATTGATTCGCACAACTCCGTCGGAATCCACGACGATATCGTCTCCCTCGTCACGAACACGCAACGACATGACTGCGTCGACGCGCATTAAACCTAGCACAGCAGTAGAAACCAATGCTACATCGCGAACGTGTTCGTCACTATCCGACGCCCGCACGCCGTTGAGCGCGCGAGCCACAATCGACATTGGTAAAGGCCAACGCGTTGGTTCGGCATCCACCGCCAATCCTAACGAATTCTGATCGACGCACGTGCCTACGCGCGCATCATCGCTCGCAGCACCCTCGGGCTCTTGTTGTTGTTCTTCCGTCCCTCTGACGCTTTCGCTATCCGCATCCGTCGGCTCGACAATCACGTCCACGTCCGCGTCCGCGTTGTTCATCGTCGCCACCGCCACAGTCGCCGCCGCACCGACTGGACTCGCATCTTCAACCTTCACCTTAATCTCACCCACGACAATCGCAGATTTCAATGACGATATAAACCGCTTTTCGTCTTCTGAAGCATTGCCGCGCGTGAGCACTCGCGTTTGAAGCGCCTTGAAATCGCTCCACGTCAACCTCGACGTCGCGCCATCCTTCCAAATCACCTTAAACTCGTAATCTTCCGCCATCCCAGCGGCGTTCTCCGTGCATTCCACATCTACGATTAAAAAGTCATCGCGAATGTGCCGCTGTTCGATTAAAAACCCATACATGGCGCGTTTCCGGCTCCACGGAGGTCCGGGTTCGGATTCCAACTGACGTTCGCAGCTCTCCAACGCGCGTTTACACAACTCGAACCGCTCTTCCACGCTCGCCGGCACCGCTCCGCGCAATTCCTCAGTAATCGCATCACCATTGATCAGTTGTGCGAGACATACCCACACGTTGCGTCCGGCGTCGCGCATGGTGGCGTCACGAACGCGCACCAGCGCCAAGGCTTTCGCGCGTGCGCGAGACGCTTCGCTCGACTTTGCGCGCAATTTCGTCGGCTTAAACCCGCGCAGGGCGTGCATCCAGGGCGAAAGATCAAAGGACGTCGACGCGTGCGATGCCGCCGAGGCGCTGGCGTGCGAGCCGCGGCGCGCATCCATCATGGTGCTCCAAACCAACGAGTCTGGAAAGCAGTCGGCGAGCTCGCGAGCGTGCGAAACAATGTCGACGACATCGGACATATCGCCACGCCGCCACGGTGGCGGGCGAGAGCGCCGGACTCGTCCGCCGTCGCGCCCACCGGCGGCGACGGTGTCGCGTGCCGCGCGCGAGAGAGTGAAGAGGTTGCGCGTTGGCGGTTAGTTTTGTTACAACGCGGATAACGATCCGCAGGGCTAATTAATCGGTTATGAATACGTACTTTGGTGGATCGGCAGCGCCATCAAACGGATTGGTACGATGCCAGTGTTCGTCGTCAGTGGATGGCGTGACTGGCGATGCGGCTGCTGGCGGTGGCGCTCGATGTGGACGATTGGCGACGAGCGACCGCGACCAGCGCATGCCGCACGAATTACACAAGACTGGTGCGTGATGCGGGCCTTTACGCCATTGCGGAGTGTGCGTGGTATGGCAGACACCACACGGTCCTTTACGTGGCTGTCGAAGTTTCTTTGACGTTCCTTGTTTCTTTTGGAGGTTTCTTGGTTTCTTTGCGTCGCAAGCCGTTACGCGAGTCGTCGCGCGCCGATTGGGCTCGACGCCGCGTTGAGGAACGGCCGCAACGCTCGTTTTGGGTTTAACCGTCGTGGGATATCTCATCACTGGCGCTGGTTTTGTTCTCACTGATGCGTCGTCGCGTTCGATGTCTCGCCACGCCACAGACGCCGAGAAGGCGTCAATCGGCTGCGGCGGCGGACGAGGCGGCGGCGGTTCAAACATGGCTACATCCTTCCCGTCTCGAGCAAATTTCAAAGCATCAACGATACCCTGACGATGCACGACACCGTGTTCGAACATTGCAGTCGCCGCAGTGAGAAACATGTGATGAAACCGCTGACTCGAGCGCAAGCGTTCGATGTGTGCGCGAACAAACGCTTTGAGCAATCCCGGGACGTCGTCGTCGCGCAGCGCTCGGTATCGCCTCGACACCGCGTTCCAGGCCAGCATGAAATCTATCTCTTCTCGTGAATAGTCTATAAATTCATTCAACAGCGCCTCGTCCTCGGCGAGTTCGCGGGGAATCGGGTCCTCATCGTCTGAATCCTCTTGCGGCGCGGCGTCCATGGCGACGAACGTTCGCGAGTGATAATACGGAAATTGTCGCGCGGGCTCCAAACGACCTTTGCTCGACTTCACGCATGCTACACCGCTTGCATTGCTAGGTAACATCGATTTCTCGTTCTCGCGCGTCGTCGTCGTCGTCGTCGCCGCCGCCGCCGTAAGATTCGTACTCTTTGTCTTCCTTTTCGTTGTTGGCGCCGTCGAGGTGTTCCGCGCCCGCTCCAACTCTAAAAACTCCATCCTCAACTCCTCGCGCTCGCGCCGCACCCGAGGCGGCTTACACGCGCTCGTCACCCACCACCGCATTACCGCAGTCCTCGCCCTCGAGCGAAACTCTCCCTCGCGTCGACGTAAAGCGTCGTCGTACATCGCAAAGTCGACGAACCGCGACCGCGCGTTCGACCCAGAGCCTCGTTTCATCGCCACCCCGCGTCGCCCCGCCCCGCGCGCTTCGGGACAATTCGCGCGAAGAACATCCATGAGCACGTCATCCCCGCCGTCGTATGCGACGTCTTTGCCGCGAGCCGTCGTGGAAGATGGAAAACGTTCAAGTCCCGAGTCCGCGCGCGCGACGTCCGCGACGTCCACGTCTTCCACGTGCGTGCTCGTCGAACTAGGCATCGATCGATCGAGCGCACGAGTGCCGTAAAAGTCCACTCCTTTGCGTCGCGGCGGTGCGAGCGCGGCGAGCGCTAAAATATCCATCGTAACGAATGTCAATCAAAGCGATGTCCACAACCAATTGAATCAATCTTCCGTCGCCACCACCGCCGTCGCCGTCGCGCAACGCGGCGTCGCGATGACGCCCTCGGTCGCTGCGCAAGACGCGCGAGACACCCTGCACCGCGTCGACGCTGCTCCTCGCCGCCGCGCGTCGCGGCGACGCGCTGAAGAATGACGTCCACGTACTCGGATTGGCATCCTCAAACGTCGCCGCGCGAGCACCATGCCTCGCCGCGACGACGCCCCTTGGGCGCGCGCGGTGGCGCAGCGCGCGCCCGGAACGTCGTCGTCATCGCCCGCGGCGTCGCTCGCGGCGTCACCGTCGCGGTTGAGCGCGCGATTACAGGCGCAAATGGATGCGAGACGGCGAGACACGACGACGACGACGACGTCGCGTGCGCACGAGCGACGCATCGCGCGCGCGACGGCGCGTGAGCATGGCGACGATGCGGGCGACGGCGCGAGTGACGCCGATGCGCCGCGCGCGGGCGCGCGGGGCGAGGACACGACGGTTGGAGCTAGAGCGTCGACGTCGACGCGCTTCGCGCGCGGGTCTTCGGCGCGACAGCGCGCGATGACGAGCGATGGGACGCGCGCGTCATCGATGTCGGCGAGGAATGCGCGTGATTTGCCGCCGATAGAGCGCGCACGAGAGGCGGAGGTGGTGGAACAGCGCGTCGAGGACGCGGAGGCGGATGTTTCGGCTGGGTGCGGATGTTTCGGCTCCAAGGTGAAAATGAAGTCATCCAAGGCGACAAAGACGCGTACGATTGAGGATCTCGATGCTGAAGTCGAAGCTTTAGAGACGCTATCGTATGCCAAGGCCCTGGCGGTGGCGGATGAAGAGCCGGTGGTGATTAAGCGCAAGGGATTGGCGGCGGTTGAGGCGTCGGTTGGCGACCAACCGACGCGCTCGGCGCCGGCGACGGAGGATGAGACGCGTGCGGCTGCGGTCAAAGAGGCGATTGAAATCGAACGAGCGCGCATGGAGAAGCAGTTTTATGAAATGGAAATGCGATTGCGAAGCGAGGAAGCGGCGGTGCTTGAACGTGATCGTATGTCGCGCGAGAAGGATGCGGCGCTGGCAGAGCGCGAGCGTGTGTTAGCTGAGAAGAGCGAAGACGTCGAGCGACGTTTGATAGAGTTACAGATGGAGGAGAAGCGGTTAATGAGTGCGCGCACAAGAAGCGCGGCGCTCGCTTCGACGAACGCGTCGACGACTGGTGCAGAAGGTGATTTAAGCGACGTCGGCGAAGCCGCGTTGGAGAGCGAATTGAAGCGCATGCGCAAGACGACGAAGCAATTCTCCGAAAAAGAACGCGTTATGCTCGAGCAAATCAACGCTTTGCGCCGGGCACGAGACGCGAGTGAATCTCGAGTGCGTCAGCTTGCGGACGAACTCAAAGATGTACAAAAAGATCATGAGATGTGGTCGCGCGAGGAAAAAGCTGCCGAGCGACGATTCGCGACGACTGAAGAGAGCCCGAGCCCGGCAAAGACGACGGCAACGGACAGTCATGACTTACCCGATTGGTTAAGATCACCCGATCCCGTGCGTACAGTAACATCACCAGTCGTTCAAGACTCCGCATCGCCGACGTATAAGAAGTTCTCGCCCGCCAAGCTCATCATTCCAGAGAGCGCGCCGGCGAAAACGCCTCCGCCGACGCTCGGCTCGACGGCGCAGCATCCAATCTTCAGCGCCATACGCAACGGGCGCGTGTCCGAAGCGCAGGACATCCTAGTGACGCATATAAGCACATTTGATGTCGACACGCGCGATTCGTTTGGGAACACCGTGCTCATCGTTGCCGCGCAAAATAACCGCAAGCGCGTCACCAAAATGTGCGTCAAAGCCGGCGTCCCGCTCGACGCCCAAAACAAGCAAGGTAACACCGCTTTACATTATTGCTACGGCTACGGCTATTTTGAACTTGGAGAATACCTCATCAACAAGGGCGCAAACCCCGATGCAGTGAACAACGCAGGAGAGACGGCATTTGATGGATTATCCCCTGAGCAACGACGTCTGCTCCGAGCCACGCGAGAGACGCTCGCCCAAGCTAAGCGCTCAAAACACCCGCGCGCCGCCGCGACGCGCGCCAGCGCCCATCCAGACAGCTACTCCGACATCGAAAGCACCGTCGGACTCACCGATGACGACACCGAAGAGGAGGATGACGCATTTATGAGATAAATTAGCCTTTGCTCGCGTTCGACTCTGATAAAAAAAACCAAAAAGCCAACTCTAACCTGACCTTTACGTTCCCACACACGTCGACGCACCAATCATGCTCTCACGTACCTCCCGCGCGCTCTCCAAGCACTGGCAACATGCCCGCGCGTTCTCCGCCGTTCCGGACACCATGGTACGTCTCTCTCGCGCGCACACGGCGCGGAGTTCGCGCCGCCTACCCGAGGGTTATCTGTACCCAAACTCGGGACAAAACGTCCCCGCACCTTCCGCGACGTCGACGCGATCGCGCGTCGTGCCCGCACACTAACGCACGGTAATGTCGTATTCTTCTCGCGCCTTTAACGCAGATCGCGGCGGTGATTCGTGAAACTGGTCCGAGCTCAAACATGAAGATTGAAAAGGATTACCCGACGCCCAAGCTCGCGCCCGGCGGCGTCATCGTGAAGAACAAGTACTCTGGCATTAACTTTATCGACACCTATCACCGATCTGGTTTGTATAAGCGTGAGCTTCCGTTTATTGGCGGCCAGGAGGGTGGCGGTGAGATTGCGGCGGCGAGTCCTGAGGCGATTGCACAAGGCGTAAAGGTGGGTGACCGCGTGTCGTACTCTAGCGTGTTTCAGACGTACGCGCAATACACCGCGGTACCGGCGAGTAAGGTTATCACCGTGCCGGAGAGCGTCCCGCTCGATGTTGCGGTGTCTTGTGGCGTGCAAGGCATGACTGCGCATTATTTGACGCATTCTGCGCACGCGGGTTTAGTGAAGCCCGGTGAGTGGATGTTGATTCACGGCACGGGGAGCGGCACGTGCCAATGGGCGGCGCAAATGGCCAAGCTCCGTGGATACAAGGTGATTGGTACGTGCTCTAAGTCAAAGGAAGACATTGCCCGCGCGACTGGCGTTGATGAACTCATCGTGTACGATGAAGCTCCGGGTACGTCTTACGAAGACTACACGTCGGTTGACCTCGTGCCGCGCGTGATGGAAATCACCAAGGGCGAAGGCGTCAAAGCTGTCATTGATGGCATTGGTCTCGCCACGTACGAGACGTCCATCGATGTTTTGGCTCGCCGTGGTATCTTTGTGTCGTTCGGTAACGCTTCCGGTGCTGTCCCGGCGTTCCCGCCGCTCAAGTTTATCAACAAGTCTGGTTACTTGACGCGCCCGAAGTTGAACGATTACACCGTGACGCGTGAAGAGCTCATGGAACGTGCGAACGACATCTTTGGCTGGATCGCCTCTGGTAAGCTTCAAGTCGCCGTCGACCGTTGCTTCCCGCTCGAGCAAGCGGTCGAAGGTCACGACTACCTCGAAGCGGGCCGATCTCGCGGGAAAGTGTTGTATTCCATTCCCCAGTAAAAGCACTGTGTTTGAAAGCCGCTTTCTCGCCGTCGACTTTTGCAGACTCGTATTGAAATATTCTACTAAACATACATTCTTTTTGACTGATGACGTGCTTGATTATCGCGTGCGTATTACAATCATACCTATTTTCGCGCGCCCAACTTTACTGTACACTTCTCATTCACCGGCCTTCGGAAAATATTTTGAGGTATGATGCGTGGAAAAAAAACAAAAATGCGCCGCAATTCATCTCATCTATTTTGTATCGCCCCATCTCACGTTGAACCTCGATGCGAGGTAATGCGCGCCGATTGGACCACGGGATCCGTACGGGTAAAGTTCTGGCGCAATCTTTTGCTCTTCTATCTTGTCTAAAAGCGGAGTGAAGAGCTTCCACGCGGCTTCGAGTTCGTCGTTGCGAATGAACAAGCGCTTGTCGCCATTAATAACGTCCAAAATCAAACGCTCGTACGCATCTGGCAATTCAATTGCGTTGAACGCACTCTTGTAATGAAGATCCAAGTTGGTTTGATCGAGGCGATGGCCAAGACCTGGCACCTTGGTGTTGATTCGCAAGTAGATGGCTTCATCGGGTTGGATGCGAATCACAAGTTCATTCGTGACGTGCTCAACTCTTCCTTGACGCTCGCCGTACACATTACCCGGTGCGTGACGAAATTGCACACGAATTTCCGCCTGGCGCTTGTTCAACGCCTTGCCCGCCTTGAGCAAGAACGGCACGCCGTCCCAACGCGCGTTGTCGATGAACAACGCCATCGCAGCAAACGTCGGGCACAACGAACCCTTAGGGACGGTGTCGTCATCGAGGTACGAAGGCAAGATGCGACCATTGAACTCACGTCCCTTGTATTGTCCAAGCGCCACGTTATCAACCTCGATCGGTCGCATAGACTTGATCACCTTGACCTTTTCGTCGCGAATGTCTTCGGCGTCCAAGCTCGCCGGTTCCTCCATCGCGAATAACGCCAAAATTTGCAACAAGTGATTTTGCATGATATCGCGAATGATGCCGTAATGGTCAAAGTATCCACCTCGGCCCTCGGTGCCAAAATCTTCGCTAAAGTTGATCTGCACGTTACGGATGTAGTTGCGATTCCACAACGGCTGGAACATGATGTTGGAAAATCTCAACACGGTGAGATTTTCAATCAACTCCTTTCCGAGGTAGTGATCGATACGATACGTTTGCTCTTCGCTCAACTCTTGCGCCAAAGCCGCAGTGAGTTCACGCGAGGACGTCAAATCTCTCCCGAATGGCTTCTCGACAATCACTCTCGTGTCCCCAGTCTTACTTTGACATTCGCGCGCGGCGTTTTGCGCTACGGGCACAAAGATACTCGGCGGGATACTCAAGTAAAACACACGCTTCACCGACTTTGCACCCTTCTCATCGGCACACATCGTCTTATTCAAGTTGGCAAAATCTTCCGCTTGATCATACTGCCCAGATACGTATTGACATCTAGAAAAAAACTCCTCCGTTTTCGCCGCGCAATCGCTCCCGCCCGCCTTGGCCCAGTCGATTCGACACGTCAACGACATCGCAATCCTATCAATAAACTCCTCTCTCGTCATCCCAGATCGCGCGTACCCGTAAATCATAAAATTCTTCGGCAATCGTCCTTCATAGAACAACGCAAACAGCGCAGGGTAAATCTTCTTCTTCGCTAAATCGCCGCTCGCGCCAAACACCACAAAAGACATCATCTCCCCATCGCAATCGATCGCCCGCACCGTCGCCGCATCGCCCTCGCTCACGGGCGCTCCATTCGCCGCCGCGGGCGAGATATCCGCAAAGGTTTCATTCGACCCCGCGCGCGCGACCGCGCGCGGTGCGCGTCGCGCGGACGCGGACGCGTGTCCCGACATGGTCGCGGCTGGATTACGGCGCATCGCCGCGGCGACGATCGCGCCCGTTCGGCGCGCGCACGGGCGACGGATGAACCCGATCGCGCGCGTGGGCGCGCATGCGTGGGCGCTGGCGAACATGGCGCGTCGCGAGCGGGCGTGCGCGGGCGCGAGTGGCGACAGGCGGCGGCGAGTCAACGACGACGCGGTGTGCCAGGGTGGTGATACACGCAACGGTATATAAAACGGACCATGTGGCGATAAACCCATGTCGCGAACTCGTTGATGGAAGTAATTTTGGTACTATAGTGTGTAACGCACGGCGTTTTTTTTGAGCGTTTTTGTGTCTCGCGAGACGCGAGGCGCGACGACGGCACACGCCGACGGCGACGACGACCGCGCGCGTACGGTGTCGTACGCGTGCGTTTCGTTCTCTGTGTGTCTCTTTCGCGCGCATTCGTGGATCGTGGAGCGGTATGGTGGCGTCGGCGAGGGACGAGACGCGCGCGCGCGAGGCTGAGGTGAAGGCGTCGTCGGCGTCCGCGCCGGCGAGCGTGGAGTTCGTGACGGACGAGCGCACGGCTGGGGACGTGTGGCGCGCGGGTAAATATCGTGATTTTCTTTGGCGCATGCGATGCGCGGGCGTGGATGGTGATCCGCGATTTGTTGAGGCGCTGAATGCCATGGGGAGGGAGACGGAGGCGTTGCGAGCGATGAGCGCGGCGCAGCGGACGTCGGATGATCCCGGGCCGTGGTGGCGCGATGGTGAGTACGATGAGGCGCGCGCGGAAGATGCGAATGATAAAGGTATGCGTGCGATGTCGACGAAGGCGTATGTGCGGGCGTTTGATGCGTTTACGGAGGCGATTCGTTTGGAGCCGCGGCGCGCGGTGTACCACGCTAATAGAGCCGCGGCGGGCATCGCGCTCGGACGTTTTGAGGTCGCCGCCGACGACGCCCAGCACGCTATCGAGCGAGACGACAAGTACGTGAAAGCATTGATACGCGCTGGTACGGCAAATTTGAAAATTCGTCAACACGCCAAGGCGTTGGAGATGTTTCGACGCGCGCTCGAGCTGGACCCGACATCCGTCCCGGCGGAACGCGGCGCGCGAGAAGCCGAACGCGCGTTCAATGCGTCGAATCAAGAAGCCGAACGACAACGCGATGCCGCAAGACACGGTATGCGTGCAGCATTACCGCGTCATGACATCGATCAAGACACAGCGGCGGAATATTTACTGTCCGCTGAAGCGGCGCTTCGCGCGAATCCAGCGCTCGAAGGCGCCAAAGCCAACGTCGCCGAAGCGCTCGTTTCGTGCCAACGCTACGAATCTGCACTCGAACAGTGTAAAACGTTGCTCGATGACTCCCTTGACCGACAATATATCGTTGCCGAAACGCGCTGGCGCATGGGTGACATCGATGGCGCGCTGGCGGAGATTTCATCGTCGTCATTTCGGGACTCGTACGACGCCTTCGCGTGTAAAAAGTGCATCGCGCTCGGCGGTCGGCTGTTACATTTACAAGATTTAATCACTCGCGCCGAGCGCGAAGTGGAAGACGGGCAATATGCAATGGCTATAAAGTTATTGACTACAATATTAGAGCAACCGGAAGGGAAAATGACGACGAGATTTCGTGGAAGAGTGCTGCGTTTACGCGCGGAGAGTCGGTTTAAATCCCGCGAGTACGACGCCGGTGAGGACGATGAGGATGTCAATGCATACTTTGCCGCCATCGCCGCAGATTTAAGCGAATGCTTGATGCTTAATGGTAAAGACTTTGAGACGTTCATCTTACGAGCTTCGTTGCGTACGGCACGGGGGGATAATCAAGGGGCGTTTACGGATTTACGCGCCGCGCAAACCATCGCGCCGACGTACGTCGGCATCGATGTCATGGTTCGCGATGCCGCCAAGCGCGCGTTGCGCACTGATGGCACGTTCACGAATGGTGGTGCAAGTAACATCAACATGGACGGCAAGTCTTCGACGGGTGGGAAGTTTTATGACACACTCGGCATCAAGCCGAGCGCTTCGGCGCGCGAAGTGAAATCCGCCTATCGCAAACTCGCCGCGATGTGGCATCCCGACAAATGGACGCGATGCGGCGACGCCGACGCTGCGGCGAAAGCCGAAGAAATGTTCAAAATCATACATCGCGCGTACGCGACGCTTTCCGATGCCAAACAGCGAAGGCTGTACGATTGCGATCCAAAGCGTTTTGACTCTGTCGAGTAAGCCTCACACGACGACGCGCGTCGCGTCTGACGGTCACTACGCCCATGCGCGCCGTCTCGAGCGCATCGAGCGCGTGTTCAACATCACGCGTGACGTCGAACGCGCGCGTGTCCACCGTGCGTCGTCGTGCTGGCGCATGCGTGCGCGCGAGTGACGGCGCGTCCCCGTCGAGGCCCGAGGACGCGCCGCCCGCGACCAAGCGCCGCGTCGTACGGCGCACCACCGCGCCCGGTCGCAAGTTAACCGTTGAAGAAAAAGAGCAAGCTAAACGTGCGTTGGCGTTGCGCGACTGTGCGCTGCGAATCAAGCCCATCGTGGACGACTTGCTCGTCGCGTGCGCAGAGAACCAAGTGAGGCGCGCTCAAGAGCTCAAACTCAAGCTCAACGACGCTCTAGGCGGTGACGAATTCCTTCCAGCCGTCCCGAAAGACGCGCACATCGCCCTACTCACCATGTATGCGCGAAACAAGCTATCGGCATTGGCCGAGCGCGCATTCGCCGATGCCTTGCGCTCGGGCGTAGAGGTCTCCGACGACGACGTCTGGCGGCTCGTGGAATGCTTTGAAGACACCGGCGACGTCCAAAAAGCCGAAACCGTGCTCGCATACATGGAAAACCGCCGCGCACAACCACCATAGCGCGCATAGCTCACCACGGGGCCGTATTCCATGCGAAAACGACCACCCGTTTGGCCCAGCCGTCGCGCGCGAGACAGAGCCGGTTCGCGTCCCTCGCGTTCTGCGCCCCTCGCGCCCGTCCCGCCCTGACGTTCTCACCGCGTTAAAACCTCACGTGTATTATTATCTTTCATCTCGCGCGCGTGCCCGCCCGCCGACGCCGCGAGAAAGGCGATCAAACGCACGCATTAAGCTGTACGAGCCGCGCGCGCGGGACGCGACATGGGCCAGCCCTCGGTGCCGATGCGCCAGAATCGCCACGCTCACCTCGCATTTCGCACACGGTACGTTCACGCACACGCGCGCCAACGCGCGAGACGCGAAGAATAGACGATGCTCGACGAGTTTGCGCGAGATAACGCGCGAGATAACGCGCGAACGCGCGCGCACGGGGGCGGAATGGCGCGGCATGGCGATCGTGTGACGTCAGGCATTCCGAGAGAATTATTTGAGAATTACGCGTCTCTCTGTCGTGCGCGGGAGGATTTCGGGACGGCGCGCGAGTGTGGATGCGTGGTGAATGGGTTGGGTGCAGATGACGCGCGCGCGGGCGGTGGTCGTGCGCAGGGCGGGGAGAGATCGGAGGGGAATCGGGTTGAGGGTTGTGGGGGCGTTTCCGCGGCGTTCATCAGCGCGCGAGGCGTCGGTTGTCGCGCGCGCGGCGCGGTTGCGGATGTGGATGAGTAGAAATGTGTGTACTTACGCGGTGACTGACGGGTGAGAATGGTTTTTATGCGTCCAGGCGAGACTCTACGTTGCTACGGAGGCGAGATCTCAGACGTCGGCATCTTGAACGCGCGCGCGTGAGATATGAGCGCCGAAGTCGAAACTGCTGAGGTGGCTACTGGTGAGGTTGCGGCGATGACGGCAGGTGGTGATGGCGACAAGGTCCAAGCCGATGTTGTCGCCGCTGGGGATGCGCCGATGACGGAGGCTGAGGCTCCGGCGACGCCAGACGCTCCTCCGGCGACGGCGAGCTCGGGCGCGTGGCCGCCGCACGTTGTCACCGCAGAGCGTGGGGAGATTTTGTTGACGTTGAACCAGTCGATGAAGGCACCAAAAGGCTACGCGTACATTCCGGCTGGAGATTATGCTCCTTTCGAGGCGGCGTTCGTGGAGAGTAAGAGGCGTTCGCGCAAGCCGTCGAGTAAATTGGATGGCGGGATGTTCTCGGCGGGAGGCGTTGATGGCTCTTTCGCGGGTGATGACTCTGCGAAAGCGCCCGAAGTTGCAGATGAAGATCTCACAGAAGAAGAGCGAGCGATTCGTAAGGTGCAGCGTAAGGAGCAAAAGCGTCGCGAGAAGGAGGCGTTGCTCAAGCGTTTGCAAGAGATTGAATCGGCAAAGCAACAAGTGGCGCAGATTGAGGTCGAAAAGGCACCGTTGTTCGCCGCTATGCCACAACCTCGTCCTGCTTCGGTGCGAGCGCCGAAAGTCGCGGCGCCGTACGAGTATCGTCAGTCCACGCCCAGTGCGTCAAAGTCTGCATCAAAGAAGTCCATACCGTTGGCGGGCGGAGGGTATAAGAAGATGCGCGACGGTCGCCTCATCACGAACCGCCGCTTGCTTCGTGAACACGAGATCGATCAAGATCGACAGATGCGCAACAAGGAGATGGTCAAGCGTTGTCGCGAAGTGTTGAACCAGACGAAAAAGAATAAATTCCATTGGATCTTTTCTGTTCCCGTCGACGCCGTGCGTTTGGGCATCCCAGATTACTACAACATCGTGAAGAACCCGATGGATTTGGGAACGATCAAGAAAAAGCTCGACGACAAAAAATACGATAATCCGCTTGCTTTTCGCGACGACATGCGCTTGATTTGGGACAACTGCGCGTTGTACAACGAGCCGACAACAGATGCTGGGCACATGGGTGAGGTGATGCGCGGCGAGTTTGAAACCGCCTGGTTGAACAGCGGGCTTGAAATGTACGCCACGGAGGAGCAAGAGATTCGTGCGAAAGAAGAAATTGACATTCGCAACACTCCTGCTGAGCCGCTCCGTCAAGAAGACGTAATGGTCGAGGAAGTCAACCAACAGCTCGAAAAGATGCGCCGTGAACTCGAGGAACTCAAGCGTCAAAAGCGTGAAGCAATGTACAAGGATGATGAGGATCTTTTCGATGACGACGAGCCCATTCCGCGTCCAAAAAGCCGCTCTCGAGGTGCGAGTGCTGCTCAAAAGAGACGCGCGGCTGATAGCGATGAAGACTTCGACTTTGACGATGCACGCATGGACGAGGACACGTACCGAGAGTTCAAGGAGGAGCGCAAGGCGAGAAGCGAAATCAAGCGCGCGGCGCGCACGGAGAGTCAACCAATGCCAAAGCGTGAAATGTCTTTCGATGAGAAACATGAGCTGACGATGTTACTGCAAGATCTTCCCGAAGACAAGCAAGGACGCGTTGTTCAAATTGTCAGCGAGCGCAAGAAGGGCTTGGGTCAAGGCGACGAGGATGATGAGATCGAAATCAACATTGAAGAGTTGGATTCAGAGACGCTTTGGAAGCTCGACAAGTACGTCCGTGGTGTTCTACGCCCGAAGAAGCGCAAGCTCAACGCGGCTGAACAGTTGCTCGAAGCCAAGCAGCGCGAAGCCCAAGCCGCGCGAGAACTCGCGGCTGTGGAAGACACGTTGCGCACGGTGCAAGAGACTGGCGGCAGTTACCAAGACGTCGTCAACGGCGGCAAGCCCGAGCCGGCGGCGAAGAAAGCCAAGGCGGACTCCGACACCGATGATTCCGACTCCGATTCAGACACATCCAGCTACGACAGCGCTGAAGGTGGCGGAAGCAACCCCGAAAAACAACGCGCGGCGCTTGAAAAACACGCCGGCGACGCCCCCGTGGACCAGTCGACAAACGTCTTCGCCAAGGAAGCACCCGGGATCAAGCAAAACGTATCCAAGGCTGCAGTGAACGTGCAAAACCCGTCAGGTTGGGAGACACTCGCAACGTCGGATGCGCCTGCGGCGGGCACGCCTCAACTCACGCGACAAGACGCCATCCCTGATGACTTGTGGAGCGAATTCGAAGCGGCGGCGCAAAAGAAGCAAGAACTTGAGCAGTCTCGCCAGGAGGACATCAAGCGCGCCGAGGCTGAACGCGCACAGGAAGAAGCTGACAAGAAGGCTGCGGAAGATGCCGCCCGCGCCGCCGCGCAAGCCGCTGCCGATGCCAAGCGTCGCGCCGAAGAAGAAGCCAAGGAAGCTGAAGCCAAGGCGCGCGAGGAGGCGCGCGCCAAGGCGCGCGAAGAGCTTCAAAACACCTCGCAAACCGTCGACCTCGAAGAACAACGGTTGGCCATGAAGCAATTCGGCGGTGATGGTATGGGTGGAATGATGGGTAACATCGACGCCAAGGCTCTCAAGGGCGATGGTCAATGAGCGCGTGCGTCGCCCAGGACAAACCACAAAAACAACTCGAAAAAAAACACCCACAGAAAAACACAAAACACAAAACACACCAAAGAACAAATTTACAATTATTAGCCGGAGAATAAAACCACTAAAGAATGAAGGAGACGATAGGTTTTGTTTAATAACACCACACGCACATGTAGCACAGCACATACACAGCGCGCGCGCCGACTGAACGAAGAAATTTGAAACTCAACAAACGCCGAGCGGCGCTTGACGATTTTGATTCATCATCAAGCTCAACATCGGTGGGTGTTTAAAGTTGATTGTAAATCAGCTTGAATTACATGCGAGTTCTCTCCAAACTACTTCACCATTCTAATAATGTACGCCGCCTCGGTTGCGTCACCGCTAATTGCCCTTGACGTCGCACGCGCTAGTAAACAGCGAAGCGCTTAGAGCGCCGAGGTGAGGTAAATGGCGAGGGCGCCAGAGCCGATGATACCGGCAACAGTCGCCGCCCAGTAAACCAAGTTACCTTCGTACTTGTCACCGTCGGACTTGAAGTCTTGCGGAAGGTAGATCGGCGAGTATTCGTCGACGTTCGCCTTACCGTTGCGGAGGCCGAGCTTGTACACGTAGCCAGACTTGCCAGTGCGCCTGCGACGTCGAAACACAAAAATCTACACGTCAGTCCCACGTCTCGCGTATCGATCGAATAAAACCGCGCGCATCGCACGCATACACCCTTTATGCACGTGCCCTCGCACGATTATCACCGCACGCGCCAACGACGCGCCGATACCGCCGCGTCGCGACGCCGCGCGCGCGACGGCAATCAATATCCACACCCAAGATACGGTGCCACGAGGTCGACCACGTACGTCTTCGGGGCGGAACCCGCCTCGGTGGAGCCCTTGTAGCCAACCAAACGCTGCGCCGGCGCAGCCTTGATACCCTATTTCGCGTTAAACACACATCGTCAGTACGCGTCGTCTTGACGCGAGACGACCGACGCGAGACGACCGCGCGCGCGCGCGCCACTGCGCCTCGATGCGCGCGAGTGAATGAATGAATCCACGGGCGTGGATCGAACGATCGCGACGTCGCGCGAGCACCCATCGCGCGCGTACACGCACGCGACGCACGCGACTATTTCAACTCGATATATCCCCCGCGATCGCGCGCGCATCCGAGACTTGCGCGCGCCCGCGAACGCGCGCGAACCGCACGCGATCCCCGTCCGCGACGATCGATCCCTCTGGGCGCGCGCGCATCGTGCGTGCGAATTCTCATGACGTACTCTCTTCGGGCCCGAGGCGTTGTTCATGACGACCAACCCGCGCTTGGTGGCGACGGATTGCTTGGACGCGGTGAAGCGCGCGGAGGCGGTGAAGGTGCTCGTGGTCAAGGCGTTCATGGTAAAGCGCGCGAGAGGGGCAGAGTGCTCGAATGGCGCGCGACCGCGACCGCGACCGCGCGAGATCCGCTGTGGATCACGTGGTTTCGTATACGGGAGGAAATATATCCGGTATACGATCCGTGGGTCCGAGAATTATTTATCGATGCCCGCGTGATCCATACGTGGTTTCGTACACGTGAGGAAATCTATCCAAGGAAGTACGACCCGTGGGTCCGAGAATTATTTATCGATGCCCGCGTGATCCATGCATGTTTAGTATGTGTCGCGCACGGTGTGTGTCGGTGGATGTCTATGGGATCTGGGGCACTCGTGGGGTGGAATGTAAAGATATTTAGCTCGGGTTGGGTTTTGTTTTGGAGGCGTGATTAGCGTAATATACGACGGAGGCGATGCGCGCGGTGGGTGATGGACGCCATTCTCGCGCGCGAGCGTCGACGCGGGCGTCGTGGCGGACGTGAACGGTGCGCGCGCGTGCGTGATGTTGTTTTCGAGCGGGCGTCGTCGTCGCGCCTCGGTGGTGGCGGTGGCGTCGTCGCGGATGCACGCGAGACGAGCGAATGCGCGCGCGTCGAATGGTGTTTCTTTGGTGTTCATCGTTCTCGTCGCATCTTGCGCGCTGTGGTGTTGCTCCGGGCGCGTCGTCGCCGAGCTCGTGGCGTTAGACACTGAAACGTTTAAGCGTGATGTGCTGAATTCGCGCGAGCCGTGGGTGGTGTCGTTTACCGCTGGGGAGGGGTGTGAGATTTGCACGTACGTGGGCGCTAAGTACGAGGAGGCGGCGCGGAAGGCGTCGTCTTTGGGCGTGAAATTCGGTGTATTCGATGTGTCTGCGGAGGGCGTGGAGCTGGATGAGTTGGCACAGGTGGTGGCGTTACGAACGATACCGATGGTGCTGGCGTATCCAACGTATAAGACGGAGAATCCGTACGATAGACGACGGAGCGTAAAGTCGCCGGCGGCGTATCCCATCGCTTCGGCGGATGGCACGGTGAATGAGGTAAGCGCGCGCGCGTTTACGACGTTTGCAGAGAAAGCGTTACCGACGCATTTGGTTGAGCGCATAGAGATTACTGGGGATGTGGTGAATGAGGATTTAATTATGAGTAAAGACGCGAGCGCGAAGACGCCGACGGCGGTGTTGTTAACAAATAAGGCAACGACGTCCTCGTTATTAAAAGCCATCTCGCACGAGCTCGAAGGGCGCATGCGGGTGATTGAAGTCGCGTACCCATCGTCGGCATCGGAATTGCCTCGATTACCGGGCGTGGATGCGTCGCAATCCCCGCGACTCGTGGTGTATTCCGCTGGGACGCTGGCGGCGCCTGCGATGTTTGATAGCGACGCACTCAAAGCAGATCGCGTGCGAGAATTTTTAACCGCCAATGCCGGCCCCGAAGTCGAGCTTGAGGTCGAAATTCGAAGCGCAAAGGCTGGAGCGAAGACGTCCGATGCCAATAAGGGTGCTCAGGAGGACGCGTACGCGCCGCAATCTGTGCTTGCGCCGTTGCGAGGCGCCGATTTCAAAGCAACCGTCATTGATGACCCTAAATTTCACGTCGTGGTGTTTACAAAGTCGAGCGATGTGTGCGATGACATTGTCAAAGCATTACCGGCGCGCTTCGAAGCTTTCCGTGGTACTGTCGCTCTTCACGAAGTCGTCGTCGGCAGTGGCGACGAGGATGCCAACGCGTTGCTCGCCGACACATCCTTGGGCTTGTTCGCCGACGCTAGCGCGTGCGTGGACATCGCCGCCTTTCCGGAATCCGATGAAGGCGAGGCACGCGATGTCGAACTGTTCAAGCCATCGACGACGACGAAAGCCAGTGGTTACACCGCCGAGAGCCTCTCCACGTTCATCATGTCGCACATCATGGATTTATCCTTGGAAGTCGACGCTAAAACTATGGATCGCGCGCTCTTTGGTCGAGAACCGCACAAACCGAAAGTTTTACTCTTCATGGACGAAGGTGACGAGACGTCGCACGACGCAGTTCGCTTATTGTCGTCGGCGCACAAGGATTTCATATTCGCCGTCACCACGAGCAAAGATGAACAGTTGGTGGCGCAATTTCAAATTAAAAAGCGTCCCGAGCTTGTCGTCATTTCCATGAAGGCAGACGACGACGCACCGGTCACTGAAGATGGCATGGGAATGCGCATGAACGTGCATAAGTACCCAGCGCAAGTATTCATGCAACAAATAGCCAGTGCGTGGATTGAACAGCTTCGCACGCAAATCTTTGGCATTGACACAGCGTCGCTCAACATTCCGGTGCCATCCACGGTGGATGACCAGGCACAGTTCGACGCCGAGTGCGCCGCAAAGGGCGGATTGTGTGTCGTAGCGCACATCAAAGATAACAATCCCGCGCACGTGAAAGTCATTCACGAGCTCGCGAAAACGCTGCACAACAAACCTTTCCACTTTGTCATCGTCGACCCATCGACGCAGCGCTCGTTTTCAAGCGTGTTCGAGGTCAACAATCCAGTGGACTACCCCACGGTGACCGTGCTCGCATCTCGCCAACAGCGCGCGGTGACGCACAAAAAAGAATTCGACTTGCACAGTCTGAAAGCGTTTTGCGAAGACGTGCTCAACGGCAAGGTGAAAACGTGGCGTTTCCAAGACATGCCAATCCTCGTTCAAGGCGGCGAACGCGTTGAGGAGGTGATTGAAGAAATAATCGAAGAAGAGTTCGACTTGAGTGACATCATGGGCGAAAGCGTTGAGGGTGAGGCGGCAATGTCTCGTGAAGAGCTCGCGGCAAAGCTTGCGGCGGAAGAAGCCGCCGCCGAGGTGGAGCGCAAGGCGGCTGAGGCGGAGCGCAAGGCTGCCGAAGACGCCGCCAAGCCGAAAAAGAAGAAAAAGTCAAAGAAGAAGAAGAAAGCCAAAACAGAACTGTAAGAGCAGTAGATAGCACGCAATAACTTTAATGAAATGAATGGTAATATTCGTACAAATCGCTAGAGCAGCAGCCAAATGCAAAGTCCCCAATACGGGATATACGCCAGTGCGCCCGCTTCCTTATCGAGCTTGTTCATGAAATACGCTTGCCAAATGCACACGAGCGCAATATCGACAACAAACGCGACTGAAACGCGATCGGTGTGCATGAGTGTGTTGAAGTACTCGGCGCGTTCCGCGAAACCGCCGACGGATGGGTCTTCGAATAACGTCCAGTACACCGAAAGCGCGCCGATACCGAGTCCAGCCAAACCAAACGCCTTGCTCATGAGCCCTTTCTTGCCCAAGCGGGATTCACTCGAGCCTTCGCCATCGGTATTCAACGCGGGGTCCCAAGATTCCACGGGCGTCGCCGCGCGAATCGCCATGTACGGCAACAACACGGCGTTTGTCAAAAACATGCCAATCGACCACATCTTTGTCGTTGGCAAATCTCGCCCGCGTTTGTCCATCAATAGCAAAGGCAAGAGCATGAATATGAATGTTTCCGCAAAATTGAACACGCCCAAGGAGACCGGATGTACGTACGGAGCGTCCCCGAGCGCGTTGATGCCAAACTTATTCAGCACCGGCAACACGAAGAAGAAATCTGTCGACGACGCAATGACGTCTTGTAATGTTTCAGGCTTGATAGCGTACGCAGGATCACCCGGAATGGGGTTATCACTCGGGGACAGTAGCAAGACGTACCAGTACACGGCGCCCGCGAGCCAAAATGCGGCGCTCGTCAACGCATTCGATGCTTCAGACTCCCCACCGCGCGCGACGACATCCGCCGTCAATTTTTCATCACTCTTCGCCGGTACATTGATACCGCCTTGGTTTGCCTGCCGTGCCGCAATCTGCTTCTTCACCAACGGCGCGACGACGCGAATAATCGAAAAACTCGCCTCGCCCAACTTTGCGGGCGACTCCACCACGTCCCGCGCGTATATCAACTTACCACTCTCCTTTGATATTTCGTAAAACGACGCCCCTCGCGCGTTGGGAAACGGTTCGCCGAGAAGTTCAACATGCCATGTCATCCCCACTGACGTATCCTCGGGACCATTCGACGTCGCGCGATCGATAATAAAGTCCATCTCATCCGGGATGCCAGAGCAGCTCTCCTCAAACAACTTTCTCACCGCCGCTTTGCCGACAAACTTCTCCGGGAAGTTGAAATCTTCGTACACGATGTCGTCGTCGACGCATTGTAACGCGCGTTCGACGTCACGGACGTTGATGGCGGCGTACATTTCGCGCACCACGTCGTCGGCGCTCGCGGCGGGGCTGATGTTTTGGTGATGACGTCGCGACTCGAAACGCATCGGGCTACGCGCGTGTACGCGCGCTGTGCGCGTCGCATCGCGTTGCGGCAATGACGCACGCATCGATGATGTGTGCGCGCGCGTCGCGCAGCGCGCGAGCGGCATCGCCATGCGTCGCAGTATGCCGTACACGGGGAATGATTACACGATTCTGAATGAACGAGGTGTGTGTGTGTGTGTGTGTGTGTGTGTGTGCGTAAGTTATTAATCAATGGCAAAGCCTAACGACGTGCGTGACGCGTGGCGATTTAAAAGTCTCCACCCGGGGTAAAGACATCCCACCAGCCCGCGGCGTACTTGTTGTACGGCGCAGTCCAGTTCTTGGGCGCCTTGAACGCCGCCGGATCGATCGGCGCCGAGCTCTTCAAAATGTCGCGCGCCGCACCCTCGACGCCACCCTTGTACACTCTATCCATACGAAGCTTCACAAAATCATTCCACACACGATCAGTAGTGACCACCGCAACGCACGGTTGACGAATCTTCGCCTTGACGTCCGGCATCGCATCCAAAAACGCCGGGTTGGCGACGATCCAGAAATCTTGCGCCTTTTGCTTCTCCTTGAAAAAGCGACGACGCTCGCGTAAAATTTCAGGAAAGTGTTCGCTGTTTTCATCATTGAGCATGAAATCCGCGTTCGCTACGCAATAGTAGAACTGCGCCACCTACGATCAATCATACGACCATCACACACGCGCACGAACCGTCAGTATACACAATCGAGACGCGTCTCCCATCGCGCGCGCGCGCGGCGTCCCGTCGACGTTATCCACACCCTCGTCGCGCGAACCAATCCACAATCGCCACCACCTCACCGTGCGCGCCCTCGCGCGTGATCGCCGACCCTCCTCGCGCGCGCGCACACATCTACGCCGCGCATCCCCCCGCCCGCGCACATCCGCGCACATTCGCGCGACGACCGACGACGAGACATCCACGAACGCACCTGGTCAGAGCTCGCATCAATCGCTTGCGCGGACGCGCCCGCGGCGGACTCGCGCGCGCGCACGGCGGCGCGCGGCTTGGCTGACGCCGCGCGGCGGTGCGTGGAAAGGCGTGCGATCGGGGCGGCGATGGAGGACGTCGATGCCATCATCGTCGGCGGCGGCGACGCGTTGAGAAGTGTCGCGCGAGCGGCGCATCGACGACGACACCGTATCCGCGGTTGCACACAATTGCGATCACATAGTGCTACGCATGACACAGTATGTGATTATGACACCCGGGAGTGGAGATCTTGGTGGCGTTGTGTGTCGTGTACTGTTGATCATGGGGTTACATGGCTCACAGTATGTGATTACGACACCCGGGAGTGGAGATCCCGCGATTTGGTCGACCGCGATCTGGATCGCCTCGCTGCGGCGGTCGCGCGATGCGTACGCGCGCGTGATGCGGCACGTGATACGGCTAGGGAGATGCGATAGATGTGTGTTATTTTAGTGTTATTATTATACGTATTGGTAGCGGTGGTGATGTGAAGATATGGCGCGTACGATGACGGGATTTACGCGACGAGGTTCTCGTGCGCGTACATGCCAAAGAGAAACGCCCCGAGCCACGCGGCAATTTCAATAGATGGGTTCACCACGGCGCTCACGATGGCTGGGCCGGGGCAGACGCCAGCCAAACCCCAACCGGTGCCGAAGAGAATGCCGCCCAAGAGTAAGTTTTGGTCGACTTTGGAGTTTTTGGGAAAGTCGAATTCGTTGTACGCGCACTTTGGGCGGTGCACGCCGGTGTGCGCCTTGATGTAACGAATGCCCGGTGCGGTAAGCGCCATGGCACCGCCCATGACGAACATCAAAGACGGGTCGAATGAGCTTTCGGTGACGGATAAGAACCCGCTGACCTTGGCCGGGGACATCATTCCGGAAATCACCAACCCGACGCCGAAGACGAAACCCGCGAGGCTGTCCACGAGCACGTCGATGGTATGCTTTTTCGATTGCGGCGGGTGCGCAACTGAACCCTTACCGTCTGAACCGGCTTTGCGCAAATGATGGTCGATGTAATACGACGTTGCCGCGAACGCCGCGACGCTCGCGACGGCAATCTTCATCCAAAGCGCCGCGCTCTCGTCGCTCGGCGTCGACGCCCCGCGCGCCAACACGTTGATCCCAGAATTCACCCCGAGCGCCTCATTCGTGCGACCAAACGTCGCAGAGCACGCACCAGCCATCATAAACGTCACGGTATACACCATCGAACGCACGCTCAATCGTGAATTCCCTACGATCCCGTGTCCGCTCGTGCACCCGCGGCCCATCGCCGCGCCGAATCCAACCAACGCCCCCGCGCATGCCGCGCGCCCAGCGCCAACCATTGCTCGCGACATCGTCTCGTCGTACACACCGACATCCCGCGCGAGCGCGCCCGCGGCGATGAGCCCGCCCACGAACGCCAGTCGCCACGGCTCGAGCGAGCCGCGCACTAAACCTTTGAAGGCACCGCTCACGCCGAGCACGCGACCGCTCAGCGCGAGTTTCCCCACCGTAGCCACGCCCAGGAGCGCACCGCCCGCGAGCGCGGTGTACGGCGTGAAAGATAGCGTGTACGACATGCGTTCTGCGTGCGTGCGAGCGCGTGCGCGCGACGTCGGCGGCGGCGAATGAGGGGAATCGCCGCGAATGCACCGAGAATTCTTGGGCCGAACCCTATAATTTTTTCGACACCTCTATAGTCTTATATTCCGCACAATGCGCAAGAGCTCCGTTTTGTGTGAATTTATCGGGGCGTGTGCCGTTGACGCCCATCTCTCTCGCGTGCGCGCTCGCGCGAGTGCGCGACGCCCGTGCGCCGCGGATCGACGCCTTCGTCGCGCGCGAACGCACGCCCACTTTATACCGCGCTCGCACTCGCGCCGTCGTCGCGAGCGCGGGTGCGCGACGCGTCGTCACGCGCCATGGCGAACGCGGGCGAGTTGCTCGCGCGCGCGGATGCGTTGCTTAAAAAGTACGTCGGCGCCGCGCGTCTCGATGCGATGCGATGCGACGGGACGCGCGATTGAGACGATCGTGATCGCTGTGCGTGCGCGCAGACGCGCGAGGCGATTGGCGATTGGCGTCGTCGTCGTCGCGCGCGCGGGTGTCGGTGGTGTTCGCGGCGATGGGAGACTGACGCCAGCTCGCGGCTGCGATGCGATTCGCGATAGGTACGATGCGTATTTGCCCAAGACGACGCAGCGCGTGGAGGCTGAATTAAAAGTATCGAATCTTCAAGGAACGGAGGCGTTTACGGCGATGATGACGAATGCGGAGACGATATTGTCGGAATTGTTGGAGAAGGCGCGCGCGGTCAAGGCGGAGAAGAATCGAGCGGCGGTGGCGACGCTCAACGCCGAAGTGCGGCGAGGGAAGAATTACTTGCGCGGAGAAGTGCCCAAGTTGAGGAAGATTGCCAAGACAAAGGCGAGTGGGGTGACGGATGACGATGTGAGGGCGATGCTTGAGATTGTGGATGAGTTGGAGACGCGCGTGGAGAGCGTGTCGGATGGCGTCACGCGCGCGTTGCCGCCTCAAAGGAAACCAAACCCGAGTGGTGGCTACGGTGGACCTTCGGTGGCTGTGAACATTGACCCGAACGTGCAACCGGGGTCGTCATCGAACCCGTTCGTGAACATGGAACACAGCGAGACGAGTAAGGCGTTTAGAATGGAATTTGAAGAACGCAAGAAGAAACAAGACGCGGGCCTCGACGCGATTTCTCGCGGTTTAGGCGTATTGAAAGACATTGGCGGGGAGATGACGGAGGAGATGCGTCGACAAGAACCTATAACAGATGCCATCGAAGAGAAATTAGACTCGGCGAATAGGGACATCCGCACGGCGAATGCGAAACTGAAGCACGCGGTGACGAAGATGCGCTCGACGCGTAAATTTTGCGTGGACATTATTCTCATATGCGTCGTGCTCGGAATCGCGTTGACTATGTACAAGACTTTGGCGTAGCCGATGATAATTTTAATACAATTTTTAGTGCTAGTAGATTACTTCCATCGCCAATGCGCGACGAGATCAAACATTTCTTCCCGCTTGGCGAGGCTTTGCAAAGTGAGCGAATGTCCGGCGGTGGGGAATATTCTAACCTCGGCCTTACCTCCGGCGCTCACGGCGAGCTTAGCTTTATCGCGTGCTTCGTCGGGGATTACCACTGTGTCGCGTGCGCCCAAGAGCACTAAAATGGGCACCTCAAAACTCAAATTAACGAGCGCGTTTGCCCTGTCGTTGGCGCCGACGACGTCATAAATTCCGCACGCCGTTCGCAACGTCACACCCTTCTTCCAACTCAAATTATCCGCATCACACTGCGCCTGCGCGTCGGGATCAATATCTGGACCGGTTTCATCATCTGTGATCACATCAGTCGGCCTCGAGCTCACCTCGAGGCGCGGAATGAAGCGCGCCAGCAACGACAACGCGCTGACGGCGACGCTCGGTAGCGACATTTTCATCTTCATCAGCGGGTTAATCAACACCACGCGTTCGATTTTCCACCGCCCCTCTCGTCGCAGCACTTCTGCGACATACAATGCAAGCGCACCGCCGAGTGAACTCCCACATATAGATACTGCCGCGGCGGTGTCCTCGCCGCCGACCGCGTCCAGCGTCGCCCGGGCGCGCTTGACAACCTCCTCTTTCCCCGTATACACCCCTCGCGCGTCCGCCCCCGACGCATCCACGCACGTGCCATGCCCAGGTAAATCAAACGTCACCGCACGCGCGCCTCGTTTCGCCAGCGCCACGGTCAACGCGCGCACGTTCGGGTTGCCCACGTGCGAGTTCAAGCCATGAATCACCAACACCGTCGGCGCTTTCGCGCTCGCATCGCGCGCGCGCACAACCTCCGTGCCGAACGCCAAATCGAGCGCGCGTATTTCGACGCTGGCATCGGTCAACTCCAGCGCCGGCATCGCGCTCGGCGTCGCGCGCTCGCGAATGCCGCGCGCGCGACGCACCGTGTGCACGGCAGTCCACGACGCGCGAGCTCACGCCGCCATGATCGTCATCCACGACGACAGCTCGGAGGACGACGAGCACAAGCTGCCGGTATTGTTTAATCGCGTGAGATCGTCGTCAAAGGTGCGCGAGAGACTCGCGAGGCGACGCGCACGAGTTGACGAATGAATGTGTTTTTGAATGCGTAGCAACAGCTCGAGAGCCCAAAACAGGTGAAAGTGGTGACGCTCCCGCGCGATGCGGGCGAGGACGCGCCCGAGCCGGCGTGGATGGCGAAGTTTAAGTCGCCTGATGCGGGGATTAGTGCGGCGCTCGCGTCGTCGTCGTCGTCGAGCGATGCTGATGAAGACAAGGATGAGGAGCTCACGGCGCCGACCATTGACGATGGGAAGGAGAATAACGAACGTCGCGTGCGTGCATCAATCGGTGATGCTGGGACGAGTGGGATTAAAGAAACGAAACCGGCATCATCGCCGTTGCGTAAGCCGGCGAGTGCTGGGGCGGTGGTGGCGCCGAAAGCGCCGATAGAAGGGTCGTCGACATCCATCGAGCTCGTGGTTCCGGCGACGTCGCAAGGGAAATCCAAAGTTTTATTCGAAATCGAAGGCTCGGGAGAGGCGATTGATTTAGATGGAGATACTGGTGCCGTCGGGCGTTGGCTCGCTGAAGGTTCGCGGTCGTTAAAGGTGGATATGAAGGGGGTGATGTACAACGCGCGCGTGGTGCCGTGCGCGGGCACCGTCGTCATCGTCTCTGTCGGCTCGGATGTCGCAAAAGTCGAGAGCATCCATCGCGAATACGTCCAACTTCGCGAGGATCCGAACGCAATGGGTGGTATGGAAAACTTTGGCGTCGGTTCTTTATTCGATGCAGATATACGCGATGAATCTGGGGACGTAGACGCCGCGCCCGAAGCGTCCAACAAGCGCAAACGCGGCGCTGACTCCACCGCCGCCAAGCCCCGTAAACCCGCCGCAAAGCGCAAGCCCGCGGCGAAAAAGTCCAAAGCAAAACCCCGTACGCGTAAATGATGTCATTAGCGCGTCGTACTGCGGCGCACTGCGTTGTAATTTGATTCGATTATTCGCGTTCGCTATTCGCTTATGATGACTTGTCTTTTGGCTCCTCCTCTGCACAATCTGCACACTTCGACGCCCCGTCACGTGTCGCGCGCGTAAGATCGCATACACTGCACGCACGCATACACGCGCGCGAGCACACATCGCTTTTGGTGCGCTCTGACGAGCGTGAACCCCATACGCGCGAGGAATACGGACGATCAGCCATGCCCACCGGCGATGCGCGACGCGTCTTCAAGCTCTCCCTCGACGCCGATGACGCTCGCAAGCAGCGCTACGTGATCGAGACGCGCGTGGCAGGTGGTGGACGTCTCGGTGTGTTTCTCATAGGGCTCAAGAGCCCCGATCGGGTGATGGTGAGCGCGTCTTCGTCTCGCGCGACGTTGTCGAGCGAAGAGTTCGTCGTGAGCGATCAACATATTGAGCGAGAACTCGTCGAAGCGCGCGCGATTCGCGTCGTGCGCGTCGATCAGGGTGAGGCTGTGTACGTTATCGATGATGGTAGCGAACGGTCCGGTGCGGCTGCGGCGGTGGTTGGAGGCGTAAACGCGTCTGCGGCAAGCACGGCTCTGGCGAAAAACGACGACGTCATCATCGGGATGTTGAGTGGCATCATGAAGGGTGCGAGTCCGCGAATCACGCACGTAGATAGACCTGCGCTTGGTGAAGATGCCTCCGGCGCGCGAGCGTCGCCGGCGACGAGCGCTGGGCGGACGACGATGCTCACTCCGCGTACCGCGCGAGGCGGTCAGACGGCTGCGGCGGCGGCTTCGAGGACGAGTGCGAGCGCTCAATCGTCCATTGCGGCGTCACCGAGCGGTGAATATAGCTCACCATCCGCATTTTATTCGTCTACATTCTCGAGCGGGATAGATACGACATCAACGCAAGGAGGTGTGGATGACTACATTGAAAACATGATGAGTGACTTTGCAGGGCTCTTGACGGAGAACGGCGTGCAAAGTCGTAACCCTGGCTCGACTTCGGGGTTACCTCCCGGCTTTACAGGTGCAGGATCGATGGCGACGGAATCTCGCCTAGGGTCGGCGTATGCGCAGCGCAGCGCTTTCGGGGCTTTAGCAGAACTAGAACAAGCACCGCCGTTGATGGGTGGCCATCGCGAGCTGAGTCCTTTCTTTGCGTCATCGGATGCAGCGTCTGGCGCGTTCGAAGGCGCGTTGGAATCTGGTGTGGATGTCGCGCCGATCGAAGACACGTCGCTTTTGCGCGCGGGCATGGATGAAGTGGACATGACGGAGCTTGCGAGTGAGGATTTGGGATTTGGAGCCACTCCCGGAGAGTTGAAGGACATGTTAAACCGCACGGCGTTGATCGACTCCATCGAGAGTGATTTGATAGATTACGATGAAACCTCAGTACTCAGTGCGATTGGAACGTCTCGAGAACGTCGTCGTGAGAAGCGTCACAACAGCCGCGTGGCTGCTGGCACGGACAAACCTGCTGAATATTACGAAGCGGGTGCGATTGCTAGTCGAGCGGCGGCGGCAACTGAGAAGAGTAACGAAATTTGCGATGATTTCAACCTTCGCGGCAACAGCTTCGAGTGTTATGGGAATTGCGGGCGCGTTCATGCGTGTAAGGTGTGCGAATCACCGCAGCACCCATTCGGGAGATGCCCACAGCTCGCGGCGAACATCAACAAGCGCGTGGCGTCCACCGTGAATAATGTCTGCGTAGACTACTATTTGAATTCCGTAGACGACACCGGTGGTGCGCTTCGAACTGGTTGGGATCAAGACAACCACACGTGGAATTTGTGTCCTCGGGGTAAGTCATGCACACTTCCTCACGTGTGCGGTTCGTGCGGTAAAGAGGGCACCAATGCACACTTGGCGTCGTGTCGCCTCTCTGCCGTCTTTTCACAACCCAAAATCGATATTTGCCGAAAGTACTATTTGCATTCGCTCGGCGATTATTTCAAAATGGAAGGCGACGGTGCGCAAAAGTTTAAACTCGGTAACACCGGCGGGTGGAACTTGTGCTCAAAAGGCGATCGATGCCACTCTCGACACATTTGCGGGCACTGCGGTTCTGAAGGCCGCGGCAAGCACACACCAGAGTGCAAACTGTATCCGCTATGCGGCGTCGTGCATCCCGCAGATAAACAACCTTGCTTTCTGTATTACATGAAGTCTTTAGTTGGCATCCGCGAATTCGAAAAAGGTTTGCTCAGCGGCAGCGCCAAGAGCTTTTGCTCGCAAAAGAAGGGAGAATGCACCGGGCATCACGTGTGCGGTTCGTGCGGGAATGACGGCGTATCACCGTACCATTCGAATGGCCATGCGTCGACGTGTCGCATGCGCACCATTGCAAATGAGGTTGACCCGACTTTGGACCCACGAACGAAACAATTGCTTAAAGATTATCAAGAAGAGCTTCAGCGCTTGCGCGAGGAAAAGAACGCGTTGAAGGAGGCAAAAAACCAGTCGACGAGCACCGAGGAGCTCGAGCGCGCCGCGTCCGCTGAAGAAGTGGCGCCGCGTATAAAATTTTCGCCATCCGAAATGCGAGATATTAAAAACATTCTCGTCCATACCGGGCTTTTGATTACTCCAGCTGCAATTGCGACAGATGAAGACGCGCCTGTACAAGGATCGCGTGCCGATAAACACGCGCACGAACCATTCAAGTACTCGAAAGCTGAATTAATGGAACTCATGCGTCAAATGAAGGAGGGCGGCGCGTTCGATACTCCCGCTGGTGTGTCCAAGAGCGACGACAAACAAGAAAAACAAGCTTCGAACGAATTGGATCCCGATGAAGTCGTCAAAGTTGACTCCAAGACTGCTCGCGTGCTCAAATCGGAAATCGTCGCGTGCTTACGGGGTATCGAAGACGTCGTCGAGCTCACGCTTGAAGATGCGATCGCCAGTGCGAACAAATCAATCAAGCGTTCGGAGAATCCGAGTGAGCGCCTCAAGGACATTCGCGAAAAGCTTCGACCGTTATCAAATAAATAGTCCCGTTGAAAGTTGAAAGTTAGCGGTAATACATTTCCGGACATCCAAACACCCGAAAACAAGAATGTATTTCTTTACAATACTTGTACAATTGAACAAGACTAGGAAGTAAGAAGTCCACTACGCCGCCGTCGTTGAGAAGGCTTGTTTTATCAGCGTTTTCTGCTTCTCAGTCAGGTGCTTTGGAAATGTGACTTTCTGAATCTTGACGATGACATCGCCGCGAGCGCCTGTACGAGAATTGATCATGCCCTTATTTCGAACGACGCGACTCGAACCAGCTTCTGTGCAGTCGTCGAATGCGACTTCCAGCTCGACGCCATCGATGCCAGGAATTTTCGCTTTGAAACCGACGAGCGCGCTTCGTACGCTAATCGAAGGCACTTCGAAAATCAAATTGTCCTTTTCACGCTTAAACCATCGGTGTTTCGCTTCTTTAATGACCACAACGAGATCAGCTGCGTTCTCTGGCCCTTGACCGGCCACTTCATGCCCAAGCTTCTGATACGTCAGCCTCGTACCATCCTTCCAGCCTCGAGCGACGTCCACGGTGATGTTTTCATCCTTTTCCGTCATCCCATTCGGCCCGTTCACTTGTCGCTTAATCGTGAACCTTTTTTGCGTGCCCGTGTACAGTTCCTCTAGCGTGCACTCGAGATTCACCACGCACTCGCCTCTCGATCGCTTACGAGGCGTGTGTCCCCAATCCATGTCCTCCGCGCCTCCGCCGCCCGCGCCAAACGCCGCGCCGCGCGCGCCGCCACCCATATCGCCGAAAATTCCACTCATACCACCACCCATGCCACCGAAAAACGATTTAAACATGCGCTCGGCGTCTTCATTTGAAAATTCATGCGTCGTAAACCCTCCACCGGCGCCAGGAAACCCACCACCGGCGCTCGCGAATCCCGGTCCCGCGCCCGGCCCCGGTCCCGCGCTCGCGCGCGCCTCGGGCGGCACAAATCCCTGCTTCAACCCTTCTTCTCCGTATCGATCATAGATAGCGCGCTTATTCGCATCCGACAAACAATCATACGCCTCTGCGACGCGCTTAAAATCCTCCTGGTTGCCTCCTTTACGGTCGGGGTGCGTCTTCATCGCCATCTTCTTGTACGCCTTTTTCAACGCATCGTCATCGCAATCGCGCGCCACGCCGAGTCGCGCGTAGAAATCCTTCGGCACTGTCATCGCGCGCGCGGTGGTCGTGTGTTACCCGTGCGCGCTGTCGTTCCGTGTGATGCGTCGCGTAATGCGGGAGCGGCGTCGCGCGGCGTGCGAAGCGATGACGACGTTCGCGGCACCCGAGGGTGCCTTCTTCTTGAAGGTTCTAGAAGGTTCACTTGAGTATTACACGCGGGTTATGAGAGCATTTGAGCGCGACACGACGACGCTAATCATCCGTGGCGTGCTCGAGCGCGGTTTTACCATCGACGAGTTGGACTTGTAAGAAGCGCACGCCGTCGAGTTCGATCCAGACGGAGTTTGCGAGCCTGTCGCGTCGGGCGCGCGGGATGCCGCGTTCGAGACTGAGCATGATTCGCGCGCGCTCGAGTTGCCATTTCGCGACGGCGTTTTCGCTGACTTTGGCGTAAGTGTCACCCATCATGGCGACGAGGAGGTTGAGGAGGACGATGGCGCCGAGAATGGTGAATGAGGCGAGGAGGATGATCATGAGCACTTTTCCTCTAGGGGCGTTTTCGACGACGTCGCCCTCAAAACCTCCGCCGGTGAGCCATTCAAAGCATGTTAAGAGTTGATCGCCAAACATCGCCACCGAACGGTCTGATACTGGTTGGAGTACAACGAAGATTGCGGTGGAAAATGCGACGACGAACAAGCCAAGGATCAATCCAAATGGCGACACGTCGTCGATGATGATTTCGTACACCATGATGACAAAGTGCCCGGTACTCTTGAAGCCCATGAAGAGCCAAATAAAGTAAAACCATGCGCTTAAGAAAGCAAACGCCAAGAAAGAATCCGCCGCGAGCTCGTTTTCGATAAATGTACGAGACGCGACGGACGCGAGATAGGTACAACAAAATATCACGCTCACGACACTTTGACCGCTCGCGTCGGCGCGATGCGTATACTCGTACATCAATTGTGCAATAACGACGGTTAGAATCCCCGTCTTTGCAGTGTGTGAAACCGTAGAGGATAATCCAAACTGTTCCACAGAGTCGGCGAGCGATGTCACGTGCACTGCCGTCATGGTGATCAAAAACAATAAAATTTGCACAATGCGCGTGTAAAACAACTTTCCAATATACACATCCCACTTGCGTTGAAGCAACTCTTGAATCAAAGGCAAGCACAGTAAATTTATATGACCACGCTCAACGATATGCTCGAGAGCGCTGCGCCCTTCGCGCTGCTTGGTATCGATATCCAACAAGGGCATGCGTTGGCACGTCACCGGGCCGTAACTCCACTCGGTGATGCACAAGCGTCCAAGTTGAAAGTTAAACATATCTTCGTAGCCGCTTCTCGCGGCAAATAACATAGGACTCAACCCATCAGCGTTGACGATGTTTTCTAAAGAAATCTCCTCCCTGGCGTCTTCCTTCTTGACGGCGCGTTTTTGCCATCGCTCGCAGACCAATACAAACATCTCTGGTTGGTTGTGAATCACTGCCAAGTGTAAACATGTGTTGCCGTGCGAATCGCGTGCCGTCGCATCGGCGCCGCATTCAAGTAAAATCTCCACTAAATCACCTTGACCCGTACTCACCGCAAAACTTAACGCGTACTCGCCGTAATAACATGGCTGACCTCGCGTAAAAAAACGACCCGTCGCTCGAGCCGCGAGCAACCCAGGCGTGTCCGGCGTCGCCTTCAACAACAATTCCACCAAAGCTCGATTCTTGTTCACGATGGCAATGTGCAAACAACTCTCACCAAAATATTCATCCCCGACGTAGACGTCGTTCACGGTATCGGGCCATCGCTCGCCAATCATTTTCGCGCTTCGTAATTGCGCTGAGTCGCCGATATTCAACCCGCCTCCGTAAAGCAACATCAAATGCAGCGGCGTCTCTCCCACGGGTCCGCGCTCGCGCAAGCACTTCCCATCACTCTCAATTGTCAACGCGCGCACCGCGCTCTCATCACCTCGCTTCAAAGCGCTCCAAATTCCACCCGCGGTGTTCGCGTGCGTGGTTTGCAATTCAACGTCCCGGTTCCCCGCACCTATGCGTTGCGACGCCTCTTCTGCGCGCTCTAACGCACGCGACAGCGCGGACGCAACCACAGCGGCGACAATTGCCGACATAGCTTCGAAAAAGCACGTCGAGTTGGCGAGCACGAGGGCTTTTATAGTTTTTAACGCGCGCGCGGCGTCGAGGTTGGTTGTCCCCAACCACGGTTTTGCCGCCGCCGTTTTGGACGCCTTCGCCACCTTACCCACGACTTTGCGCGCGAGTATAGACTTGAACGAGAACGATCCCGAGGCGTAGGCGTGCTCAAGGCGCGCGAGCGCGCGAGCGGCGCAGATGAGCGCGCATAATGCGCTCACAGTGTACAATGCAAAGATTCTGCGCACGCGAGCTCGAGCGGCTTTACGCGCGAGACGCCTCGCGTCGCGCACTTTTGCCGCGTTGATGGCGTCGTGCGATTGTGCCAACGCGTCCGGGGCGTCGGCGAGCATGGTTCGAACGACGACGCGGGGCGTTGTGACGTCAAGCGCGAAGGGCGGCGTCTGTTGAAACGCGTGCGAGAGACCGAGAGTGGTGTTTTGTACAATGTCGCTCACTATATATACATCGACTAGAGCAGGATGCGATACTTTTCTTCTCTCGGGACGTCGCAGATGGACACCACGCCTGAGGCGTTGATTGACGCATACGTCCACGGATCGACGGCGCTCCAGGCGCACGAGTGCACCGAAATCGAGCGTTCGTTTGATCTTTTGGTCACCAGACGCACCGCCGAGCGTGACGCACTCGATCGGTCGCGTTGTTGTGGTGATTTCGTGTCGTCGTTCCATAATCGAACGCCGCCGTCTGAGCTAGCGGTTAAGAAAAGGGCATCGTAGACGGGATTGTACGCGCACCGCCAAATCCAGTGGTCGTGTCCCGGAATAATTTTCATCGCCTGCGCGTGCGCGCGCGTGTCCCAAATTTTCACCAACCCATCGTCACCGCACGTCATGATTTCATGCGCGACGTTTGGATTATATTTCACGTCGCGCGTTTGCGGCGCGTGAGCCTTTACGATGGTTTGCGCTCGCTCGCCCGAGCGAACGTCAAACATTGCAACGTCGGCGTCAATGCCGCACGCAAACACTTCCGAATCATTCGGGTCCCAGCTCCCACTCGCAACACCATCCTGTATGGTATTCATCCCACCAATCGTCATTGACCGCGAACTATCGCGACGGGTTACCATCGACGTCGTCGCGCGATAGCCCGTCTCCGTCCGCGTCCACGCCCGCGCTTTAAACTCATCCACCGTCATCAGCGTCCCTCGACTCGCATGAAATCGCGCACATTTCACCGTCTCAAACGCTTTCGCGTCGTCGTCGTCCGCGCCACTCGCACCGTGGTTGTCGTCTCGCACGCGTAAGACATCAAACGTCCCAGTTCCGGTTCCGCTCGCCTCCTCGCTCGCCGCGCGCGCGACTCCACACCCACGCCGTCGCGTCGTTTCGCACCCCACGTCCTCGTACACGATCGCGAAAAGCGCGTCGCCATTGTCGCCATCGATGCCGTCGATGTCGAACGCCGCCGCAGCGTCAGGGAGCGTGAAAAGCGTGTGAGTTCGCGCGCGTTTGGTGTCTGGGATGTAATCGATCGCCACGACGACGTTTGCGCGCGTTAACGCGTTCGTGACAGCGACGAAACGCGAGCGCACGTCGGCGTCGAGCGCGCACGGATGCGCGATGAGCGCGCGCGCTGGGGCGTCGAGAGCGACGTCCACCGATGCGGACATTGCACGAGGAGGGACGCGCGCCGGTGAGTGTGGGACAGTTGGCTCGAGTCGAGCGTCTTTGTTTAGCACGGAAGATGCGTTTATCAAAACGGTTCTATATCGTTTCTATCGCTTATCGCTACGTTTAGTCTTGGTACTGCTTAAGCTACGTGTGTTGTTTGAAAAACGCGCGCGTTTTGGTGTCTGCTCAACGCCGACGTTGAAATCGGATCTTTTAGTCGAAATCGAGCAAGTCACTAATCATGCCGAGGTGCGGGAATTCTTCTTGAATGCCTGGTGACCAAGTAGACGGATGACCCATACCCGGAGGTGGTTTCATCGACGGCGGCGTGCCGAGCGGGTTATTGCCCATCATCGGCGGCACGGGCGGTTGCCCGTACGCGCCATTCATACCCGGAGGCACCGAAGGCGGCTCGGGAGGTCTAGCGCCCGCAGCCATGGCGGCAAAGGATGGCGGTAAGCCACCCGTACTGTGACCAGGCGATGCTGGACTGGTGTCAGGTACGCGCGTAGAGCCAGGCGGCGGCGGACCGCGAGGCGGCGGCGGAGGACCAGCAGCGTCGTTGGTCGGCGGCGGAGGACCAGGCGGCAACGGAGGCTGCGATTTGGCGCTCGCGAGCAGCGGCTGCAAGTTAGACGACGACGTGGAGTGACCGTTCGATAGCAAGCTCGATGTAGAGCCCATGTGTACCAAGTTTGTCGTGTCACCCAACATCGCCGATGCCGCTTGCTGCGCGGTGCGCGCGACGTCGAGCGTATCCATCGACGACTGCGCCATGGATGAGAAATCGCCAACAGACGACCCACCGCCGCCACTCACGCCACCGCTATTGATCTCGTTCCTGAGGTTCAAGATGATGTCCTTCGCCTTGTCTAAGTCCTTCGTGAGCTGCACGCATTCGCTCGTCTTCTCGTCGAGTTGAAGCTCGAGTTGAGCGATGCGAGAACGCAGTGCGCTGACTTCGTTGGAAATCGGCGCCGGGATAACCTTGGACGGGGACGACACTTGCGCGGTGACAGCAGACTTGGTGCGCGTAGGCGTCGCTGGTGACTCGGACTTTGGCGACGGAATAGCCTTGGCGGCGGCTTCAGCGCGCTCCTTGGCTTCGGCATCCTCCTTGACTTTGCGCGCGGCGTCCTCCTTGGCTTTTTCTTCAGCTTCTCGCTTGGCCTTCTCCGCGGCTTTGGCCGCAGCCTTGGCTTCGCGCGCGGCGCGCGCTTCGGCTTCAATCTTAGCCTTAGCCGCAGCTTCCGCTTCTTCACGCGCCCGTTCCTCGGCTAAAGCCGCCGCCTTGGCGGCAGCCTTGGCGGCACGCTCCGCCTCCTTGACGGCTTCGAGTTGCTCTCGCTGACGCGCCTCCTCCGCCTCCTTTTCAGCCTTTTCAGCATCCTCGAGCGCCTTCTTCTGTCTCTGGCGTTCCTTTTGCTTTTGCTTCTTGCTCTTCTTTGCACCCTCAAGCTGCTGCGCAAGGCGTTCGGCTTCTTCTTCCTCTGCAATGAGCGCCTCTTGGCGCATCAACGCCTCGGCTTCGCGAAACGCAATCTCCACGCGGTTGACAAAGACGTGCGAAAGCACAAACATTTCAATCGTGCGTCGCCCGAGCTCGGCTAATCGCCTCTCATCGCGCTCAACCGCATCGGTGGCTGATAAATCATCACCAGCCGATCGCTTATCTTCCTCGTCAGCGTCAAATGCAGTGCCGTCGGCGGCGCGTTCGAGCGCAGACACAAAGTCACCCGTCAACACGCACTTGTTTTGTACCACGCTCAGCGCCACCGAACACTTGGACGTGCTGAGTGAATTGATGGCTGTCTTTTCCAAATCGTCCTCTGCGATATCGAGCGCACGGCATCCACAATACAGGGCATCCATGACAAGCGTCGACGTCACCTCCTTCTCGTTAAAGAAGCGCTTGACGATGCCCTTCAAGAGCACGTCGGCTTTCTCCATCGTGAGCTGCGCCTTCTCCTTGCCCTCGCGCGAGTTCCAAAACTGACGCAAGTTGGCCCACTGTTCGCCATTCGATCGCATAACGATGAGTTTTTCGCGCTTTTCATCTAAAAATCGTCGACAGATTCCCTGTTGGAGTGCACACAAAAGAAACAACGGTTAGACTTCAACTCGCGCTCGACGTTTTTTCAAAAGTCGCGCTCACAAAAACGCGTCATCGTTCAGATTCTATGGGTGTATAGATGTTCATCAGAATATATTGCTCAGAACGAGAAATGCTTGATATAGGTTTTCATCAGCACGACGACGTTGGTCTCGCATCGAAACGTTACATCGCATACGCACCTCGACGTTGGTCAGATACACCCGCACGAGCTCGCGTCTGTACTGCGGGTCCAAGCACCGAAACGGGCGCGAAATTTTTTCGTGAATCACTTGCACCTGCGCCTTGATGACGAGCGTATCAGCCACGGTGAACCCATCGAGCACTTTGGTGAGTTCCATAAACTTTTTCCAACCCCAATCGTGTTCTTTCTTGCAAAACCGATGCAACGTGTCGCTGTACTTGGACTTTTTGGGATCCTTGTTGACGACGGCGATGGTGAATTGCGCGAAATGGCTCCAACCTGCGAGACAGACGGGCGACGTCAGTACGCGAGGACGATCACACGCAATCACGACGACGCATGCGACGTCGGCACGTTCGTCGAGAACACACGCGCATACACATACCAGGGAGTAACTTGTCGTAATCGGCGACGCACAAAAACAACGACAAGTGATTGCTGACGTCGCACCCTTGGGGATACACCAATATATACCTACGCGTCGGGACGGAGCGCGAAGAAGACTTACGCGTCAGTGAATTGCACAGCACACACAATCAAACGATACGACAACAACAACGACAACGACAACGACATGGTCCGCTATCCTTCCACACAACACACGCGACACGAGACACGACACCAACGGACGCGACGCACGCGGACGCACCACTTGTACCCTCCGACTTCAAACACATTCGACCGAAGCTCGCGCTTGGCAATCGTCGAAAAGTTTTCAATCTTCCACGTAAACTTCCCATACATGCTCATCGGTTGTGGACCTACGCATGCGATGACAACGCGAGCTCTTACCGTCAGTACACGATCGTCACACGACGCATTCATTCGCTCAAACGCGCGCGATCCTCATGCGTCACTAGGTCCAGTTACACGCGACGTAATCGACGCAATTCACGCCTCACGCGACGCGCACGCGCGCGATCACGCACCGGCAGCGTCTTCTACCCCCCACGGACCACCTTCTGCGACATCCAACGGCCCGCGTCGCGCGCGCCACTCCGCATCCGCGGGGGAATCCGGCGTCACGCTCAGCGTCCCATCGCCCCCCGCGCCGCTCGCGCCGCTCGCGCCGCTCCCACCACTTCCGCCTCCACCGCCGCCGCCGCCGCCTCCACCGCCGCCGCCGACGTCCTCGAGCGCGGACGAATTCGCGTGTGATTTATCCCCGCCGCCGTCGGCGCCCGCGAGCGTCGCATCGTCGCCGTGCGCGGCGTCATCGTCGCCATCGGCGACCGCGACGGCGCCGCGCGCGGTGCCTCGCGGGCGCGCGCGGTCGTCGTCGTCGTCGTCGTCGCTCGTCGCGACCGCGCCCGCGTGCGCGGACGGCGCGGCGGAGGTTGGCGCGACGTGCGCGGCGTGCGCGGTGCCGGATCCGGCGTTGTCGCTGGCGTCGGCGCGGCCCATGGCGCGACGTGCACTGATGCGATCGCGGGGATCGCGCGCGCGGGGCGGACGTCGTCGTCGAACGCGAATTCGATCGATGCGTGTGGGGGTGCGCGATCGATGCGTGTGCGCTTTCGAGGCGTGTGTGATCGATATTGATCGATATGCGTGGTTGAACGCGAATTCGATCGCGATCGATGGGGGTGCGCGATCGATGCGTGTGCGCTTTCGAGGCGTGTGTGATCGATATTGATCGATATTTGATCATGGCTAGGCGGCTATCGGGCGACTACGGCTACGGGTACGGCTACGGGGGCGGATCGGCGGCGACGCGGACGATGGTGCCTAGGAATGGGTAATCACGGGAGGTTCGCGCGCCGGTGAGGGCGTCGAGTGCGGGGTTTGTGGTGCGCGATGGGGTGTCGGCGAGGCGGACGACGCCCGGGCGGGTGACGCAGACGTCGGCGCCAGACGCTCGCGCGACGCGAATGGCGGCGGCGAGTTTCGCTTTGGCGCCACCCGTGACATCGGTTGGGGTGTTTTCAAATCGTATGGATGGTGGTGGTGGTGGTGGTGGTGCCGATGTGGATGAGGGTACGACGCAGGCGTCGACGAGCGGGACCACGGAGACTACGCGAGCGTCGATGTCGTCACCCACAGCCTCGGACGACATCGGTTCGACTTCAATGACGCGCACGAGATTCACGCTCTCGCCCTGATCGATTTCTAGCGGTACGTCAAAATCATCTTCGCTCGCGATGACGTCTCTCGTCGGCGGCGCGTCGTAACAGCCAAAGACATTTGACAAAAACGCCACGCGCAGCGCCGCGTTGGAGCCTTTACCGTCGCGTGGCGCTGCGTTGGAATCGCCATCGAGCCATGCGCTTTGTTTTTGAACCCATATTGCACAAAACTCCACGATGTCATCCCCAGATAACACACTCGTGCCTTGAAGGCTGTCATCGACGACGTCGCCGTGAAGCACTGGGACGGCGCCATCCGCGCGCGCGCGCTCTAATGCATCCATTTTCGCGCATTCTACCACACCTACGCCACGCGTGCGCCATCCTTCAACATGAGGTGATATTCCTCTCGCATTCACGCCTTCTTTCACTAACGCTTGGACGACGATATCATTCAAGTCGCGCACTTTTGCGCGCGTCGCCGCTACGCCCGCTCGAAACGCCGCGTCTCCAGTCACGTCTCCACCGCGTGCGCATCCACACTCACGCGCCTCGGCTGTGCGCACGAAAACACGTGACAACTCCGTCAGTCTCTGTGCGTTTTCACCGACCAGAGCATCGACGGCGGCACGCGCACACGCCAAACATACCGTGTCCAAATCCTCCCGCGCCGTGTATGACTACCAACGAATACCCCGCGCGCGACGCGGCCACCACGGCGTCGACGCAGTCGCGCAATCCTCGTCGGTCGAGCACACCGCGTTGGTGTTTCTTGGTGAGTATCGCGCCCCCGAGCTTGACGACGACGACGTCAGGGGCCATGGAGCTCGGCGTGAAATTTTTAGGCGTCACAGTGTGACGTTTCGGAATGATACAGTCGCTGCTTTATCCACGCGCGGCGTCGCCGCCGACGCCCGCGCGCGCCGCTCGCGCGCGCACACACGCGAACACATCGACGTCGATGCCGTCACGCGCGAGAGAGGCGAGCGCGACGGTCGTTTTGGCGCTCGCCGCGGTCATCGGCGTGAGCCTGGGCGATGTCCAACCCGCGCGCGCGCTCGAGCAATCCGAGTTTTACATCGAGGACATCCCGAGCGGGCTCTCGGCGAGCGACGGCGCGAGCAAACGTCAGAGTTTGTCGTCCTTGGTGCGTGGGCCGAACGGCAAGGCGATCGAGGCGTGCGCGAATAAGTGTTTAGCGACGTGCGCGCGAGGCGGCTCGGGCACGGGCGCGCCGGGACTCGGGCCCATTTCCGCGAGACGAGACCCAGTGGTATTCAAAGATGGATTTCGATCTCGGGAGTATTGTTTGTACGAGTGTACGGATATTTGTTCCATTCGCGTCAACGCCGCGAGTCGGGCAAAGTGACGAGACGCGGCCGAGCGGTCAGAAACACAAACACGATAAATGTATACATATATATTGACGCCGCCGACGCGATAGATTAGTCCCGCCGCGATGTAGAACGCATTGTTAGACCACGTTGATATCTGTGCGCGCGCGCCCGCGCCGACGATGCGCCTGCGCGCGCATCAAGATGTGTAAACGCGCGCGCGCTTCAAAAAGACAGAAAACAAACGGACTTGGCGACGATTGACGTCATTTCCCGGCACGCGCGCGCCGTTCGGAATGTCCGTCACCCGCCGCGCCGCGCTCGTCGCCGCGGTCGTCCTCGTCGTTCTCGTCGTCACGGTGGACGCGTTCGACTCGTTCACGATGAGCGCGGCGTCGGCATCGGCGGCGGCGGCGTTGAAAGATTATCCACTTCTTGCGACGATTCAAAGCTACGCGTTACGCGCCGAACAGGCGTTCGATGACGCGTGCACGGCGATGTGGAGCAAGGTGTTGGCAAATTTTAGTCCGTTCGTCATCGCCGGCCCGCTGACGTTCGTGTATCATGAGTTGGTGTACTTTGGTGCGTGGACGCCGTGGTTGCTCATGGATCGATTCGATTACTTTAAACGTTGGAAGATTCAACCAGAGAAGACAGCGAGCAAGGAGATGGTTGGGAAGTGTTTGAAAAAGTTGCTTAAGTCGCACGTGTTCATTCAGCTTCCGATGCAGTTGATGTTTCACTATGTGGCGCCGTATTTTGGTTTTTCGCTTGCGTTGCCGTTGCCAAAGTCGCGTGACTTGCTGTGGCAAATTCCAACCTTTTTCGTCATCGAGGATTTTTATTTTTACTGGATTCACCGCGCTTTGCATCACAAGTCTGTGTACCGTTACGTGCATAAGGTTCATCACGAGCACACGCATCCTTTTGGGATTGCGGCAGAGTATTCGCACCCGCTCGAGACGTTTTTCCTCGGCATCGGGACGTTGCTGGGGCCGTTGTTTTTCGCCAAGCACATGGTGACGTTGTGGGTCTGGTTGTTTTTCCGGTTGATGGAAACCGTAGAAGATCACAGTGGGTACGACGTGCCGTGGAACCCGACGAATTTGATTCCGTTCTGGGGCGGGGCCGTGCATCACGATTTTCATCACAAGACGTTTGCTGGGCCGTATTCCAGCGTGTTTACGTGGTGCGACTGGATGTTTGGCACGGATAAATTGTTCCGCGCGCATCAACAAAAATTGCGCGGCGGCAAGGAATCTATCGCATACCCGGCAGTGTTCCGCGGTGCGCCGAATGAGCGCGTTTTGCGTTCGCGAGCAGCTAAAAAGGTAGACTAGTTGGATTTTTAATGATGATCATCTGTATTGAAAGAATCGCGAAAGACTAAATATTTTATGTTTAGAGCTCGTCCTTGACGTCGTTATTCGTCGCGGCGTCGGAATCCTCGGCGATATTCTCTGCATCCTCCTCTACTACGCCTTCTCCATCATTAGCTCCATCGGCACCCACGGCGCGGTCCTCTTCGCCGCCCACCGTCGTGGCGTTCGCGTCCGTGGCGTTCGCGTCCGTGGCGTTCGCGTCCGTGGTGTTCGTCTCAACCTTTGGTGGTTTAGGCTTGGGCTTGTTCTTGAGCTTTTTGAACTTAGCCTCGAGCGGTCGCTGGGTGATTTTAATCTCCGTTGACTCGAGCGACGGCGTCTCCGTCTTGCTCAACTTGTTCTGCGCCTCCTCCTTTTCATCAAGCCAAGACTCAAACTGGATGATCCCTTCAAGCAACTCTGTGGTATGCGTGGCGTTCAACCACGGCTTCTTTTCCGCCCAAGTTTCGATTTCAACCTTGGCCTTTTCAATAAACGCGCGCGCCTTCTTTATGGTTTCTGGACGCCGCGTTAATTCGGCGGCGCGGAATTCCATCGCGTCGCCTTGTGTCTGGAGCTCATTGTGCGTCTTTTTGAACTCTTCCGTGCTCGCGTCGGCACCGTCCATGTACAACCAATCTTCTTTGTCCATAAGCAAGTCTTTCAAAGTCGTGCGTTGTTCTTCATCTGTGACTTCTTGAATGCTCTCGTCGTCGAGCTTGGCGCGCATGGAATAAATGTACGCCTCGAGGTTGCTCTTTGCCGCTTCTTGCGCGCGCTTGGCGTCGTCCTTTTTGCGCAAGTCACCAAGCACGCGAATTGATGATTCAATTTGTGTTTCGGTGAGCGGCTCCATGGGCAAGCCAGAAATCTTGACATCGAGCAGCGTGCGGTGCACGCGACGACGCGCCTTCATCTTTGGAGGCTCTTCGACTTCGACTTCGTCAACGACAACTTCGGCAGGCATTTCCTCGGCCTCGGTGACATTGGTTTCATCCGGCGTCGCCGTTGCGTTGGTTTCAACATCCGTGGCATTCGCCCCGACAGTCGTCGCGTTCGTCGAGTTGTTCGCTTTTTTCTTTTTGGGCTTTTCTGGAACGTACTCGATGACCTCAACCACGTACTCGGCGCGAGTGACGTCCAAAATGCCGTGCACGTCGAAATCAAAGTACACGTTCATTTTGCCCACCGTGTCGTTGTGTTTAGCCATGGCATCCTTAACGTTGGTTACGTCGATAATCATGACTTGATCTGTCTCGGTGCCCGGAGGTAACGGCGAGCCGTCGGCTCGGTCAAGCGCGACGACAATCTTAGCGTCGCTCGTGCGGTTATACAAGCTCACGCGATGCGCCAGAGGCGTGCGAGCAAACGGTTCGACGAGCGTCGTTGGTTCACTCGACGTAAAATCGTCGCTCGGAGTGATGGTGTACGTCATCCCGTGCGGCATGGCGTCGAGCGCGCCAAATTTGCGCATGCGAAACGTTGTGCTCATATTCGCCGCAAACAACCCGGCACCCATGGCCACGGCTTCATCGGCGTCGAGGTGCACGTCAAACTTGCGCCCGCCAAGGGCGTCCATGATGGCATCCTTCACTCCAGGCACGCGCGTACTCCCACCGATGACTTCAATCGCTTCGATGTCAGCCAACGTTACGTTGAAGCGCTCCAACCCAGCGACGATGTCGCGCAGCGGTTGCGTCATACGCTCGAAAACGTCTTTCGCGATATCCGTGAACGCCGCGCGGTCAATAGTCGATCGCAAATCGATGTCGTCGTGCAACGACTCAACACTAAACGGCGCCTCTTTATTGGCACTTAAAATCTCCTTGGTCTTGCGCACGTTTTTGCGCATTTTGCCCACTGAACGCGGTGTCTTTGATAAATCAGCGGAATGTTTCTCCTCAAACTCCTTGACGAAACGATCAACGAGGAGCATGTCCAAGGTGTCACCACCGACAGTTTCATCCCACTTTACGTCGACGATTTCATACTGCCCGTGATACTTCTTCTTTCCACCTTCTTTCCCGGCCCAGGATGAATACCGAACCAACGCCGCGCTACTCGACGTGCTTCCAACATCCACCAATACAACCCACGTCGGCGTACCATCCTCCGCAAACTCCTTATCAATCCCCCACTGCAATGCAGCGCACGATAAATCACTCTTGAGCGCTAACACATTCAATCCAGCAACCTTGGCGGCATCTAATATCCCCCGACGCTGCGCTTGCGACGCAAACGGTGGCACCGCGATCACCGCGTCCCGAATCTTACCCCGACCCTGATCCTCCCCAACCTTCATCGCGTACTCCAACGTCATCGCAAATAACTCCTCCGCAGAATATTTCCCCGCTTTCTTCGCATCAATCACAATCGTATCCTTACGTGTCGCGTCACCGTGCTCTGTTTTATACGCCAGCTTGGAATCTTCTTTAATCTTCTCAAATCTCTTCGACGTCGAGCTCACACCCAACGCATCGCGCGCGCGCGTCACCACAATCTCCGGCGACCGCGGCATAAAATCCATCGCGCTCTCGCCAACCTGTCGTTCGGCGTTGTAGAAGCTCACCGCGGCGGTGGTTTTGCGTTTGCTGATTTCATTCACGGCGATGCCGATGGGGACGCGACCGGGGGCGACGAGCGAGACCTTGAGAAACTCTCCGCCCGCGTCGATTCCGATCACCGCCGCGCGCGCGACGGCGGCGAAGGCGACGGCCACGAGGGCGACGAGGGCCAAGACGGCCGGTCGTGCGCGCATGGTGTCGCGAGCGTGCGCCGTTGTGTGGAATGAGGTCAGATCACAAATGTTAGGTGTTCAGACGCCGGCGCGTATCATCTTGTTTCGACGCTCGCGACGCGTATGGCGCGACGACGTGAAGGGATGGGGACGAACGCGCGCGAGAATGGTGCGTTGTATATAATATTGTTTTACAGGCGGAGCGAAATGCGGTGCCGCGAGGTGTCGACGTCATGGATGATGACTTGGACGGTTTGGCCGACGGCGTACGCCGAATGCGGATCGAATGGTTTCGCGCCGGCGGATGATGATGATGATTGTTGTTTTTGCATCGCAGTGACGTGTAATAATGCGTCACGACCGACACCGATGTCAACAAAGATGCCAAAAGGGACGACGTTGCGGACGACGCCGGTGATGGCGTCGCCTGGCGTGAGGGCGTCGATGGTGAGGGCGTGCGTGCGCAAGGCGTTGGCTCGGGAGCCGGCGTCGGCGCCTCGAACGTCTTCGCCTGGTGCGCATAGGTCGCTGACGATGTCACGAAGGGTCAAGTGGTGACAACGCAGTTGTGCGGCATAGGATTTTAATGCCGTGACGTCGTCTTTGATCTCGCTGAGCTTAGGTTTGAGCCGGCGAAGGACATCCATGCTCGTCGTTCCGGCGTCTTCATCCGCAGTGAGATCGACGACGCTGGATTCTGCGATGTCGAGCGTCTTGAGTAATCCACGCGCGATGCCGTAGCTCTCAGGGTGCACAGATGTATGTTCGAGAACGTCTTTTGCGTCAGGCACTCGTAAGAACCCAATAATTTGCTCGAAAGTCTTCGCGCCGACGCCCGGCACATTTTTCAGCGCAGAGCGTTCTGCAAATGAGCCGCATTCGTCGCGGTGACGCACAATCTTTCCCGCCAAACTCGGCCCGAGACCAGGAATTCGCGATAACAGCGACTGCGATGAAGTGTTGAGATTTGCGCCGACTTGTGCAACGGCGGACTCCACGGTCGCCGTCAACGCGTTGGCGAGATCTTTTTCCTTGACATCGTGCTGGTACAGCCCGACGCCGATAGCTGCCGGATCAATTTTCACGAGTTCAGCCATTGGATCTTGTAAGCGCCGCGCGATGCTCACCGCACCGCGTAAAGAAACATCGATGTTTGGCAACTCTTTCGCCGCGAGCTCAGACGCGCTGTATACCGACGCGCCGGCTTCCGATACCACGCGCCAGCCTACGTCTCCGCCGATACTCTTCACCACATCCGCGATGAATGTTTCGGTTTCACGACTCGCCACGCCGTCTCCGATGGCAATCGCACGGACGTTCCATCGTTTGATGAGCGCGCTCAAGGTTTTCGCGCCTTCATCAGCTTTCGCCTTGGATTCTATTTGCGGCAGGCGGACGACACCCGTGTCGAGGAGTTGCCCGCGCTCATCCACGACAGCGAGCTTGCACCCCGTGCGATACGCCGGATCGACGCCCAAAACGCACGATGCAGGTTTTAATGGCGCCTGTAACAATAAAGCGCGCAAATTAGCGCCGAAATCGCCGATGGCGCGCTCCATCGCCTCGGCTTTTAATTTTCCCTTGGCCTCGCGTTCAATCGATGGCGCTAATAGACGCTTGATGCCATCTTCGACGGCATCTCTCACGACGCCATAGCGCCCACCACCTAATCGACGATTTTGGTCGCCACCGAGTAACGCCTTCATCGCCGCTGACGTCGCGCCTTTGAGATCAAAGTCAATCTTCACCCTGAGGACCTTGGCGTTTTCGGCCCGCATAATCGCCAGCGTCTGATGCGGCTTTATCCTACGCATCGGTGCACTAAATTCATAATAATCCCTCACCGCATCTGCTATTTTCTTCATCGTCTTATCGTCTACTTTCCCACTCGCCGCGGCTTTCCCATCCGCCGTAAGCGCGCAGACGAGCGCGCCGTACGACCAAATCGCGCTCCGCGCCGCCGCTCGCGCCGCCGTCTCATTCGCCGCACGCTCCGCCAACACATCCTTAGCAAACTTCAGCGCATCCTCCACCGTCTTTATCGCATCACCATTCACGTATGGGCGCGCTAAAGACTCTATGCCTCCCGGTCCATCGAGAATTAAAGCCTCCGCGAGCGCGTCGCATCTCAAACTCCGCGCTCTGTCCGCCCGGCTCGTCGCCTTTGTTCTAAACTTTTGCATCACATCCTCAATCGCCTCCAGCGTGCTCGCCGACGTCACCGCGCGAAGAACATCTGCGTCGCGTATGTCGAGCTTTTGGAGCGCGTCGAGCGCGCTCGCGCGCTTCGCCTCGAGCGCTTCGTACCGCCGAGCGGCTTTTTCCACGCAACGCAACTGTAGCTCATCCAAGCCTTGCGTGCGCTCCTTGCGATACCTCGCCACGAATGGCAGCGTACACTGGTCGTCGATCAACAACGCTAAGGCGGCCTCGATTTGCGCGCGAGAAATCGCGCGCGCGGTGTCTGCGTCGTCGCGTGACAGGTGGAGCTCCACCGCCGCGGCGCGAGACACCACCGACGACGTCGACGACGACGCGCGTCTCGCAAACGACACAGCATCGCCCACGCGCGAGCGCTTCATAACGAACGAAAACAATGCGCGCGCGTGTGATTCGAACGATACGGTCGCGCGCTCGCGCGTCTAAAGGTGAGGTTGCGCGCCGTTTCGTTGTTTCATTCCATCAAAAATTACATCACACATTGTTCCTTAACGCCTCCTTCAACCCTTCCTCTTGCCTGCTGTGCGCGTTGGGCGTGCGCGATTCTTCACTGACGCCATACGCGGCGTCATCGAACGCGCTTTCGCCGCGTCCGCTCTTCGCAGAGGCATCCGCGGCGGCGCGCAACGCCGCCTTGCGCGCCTCCTTTTGCCTCTGCGCCTCCTCCAAGTCCACCGCACGCGCGGAAGACGCGACGGATGCCGACGCCAACGCGACCGCGATCGCGATCGACGCTCTGCGCGTCATCGCCGGCGTCGCCGACGCCAGCGCTGGCGCCGGCGCGGCGTGGTCGCGCGCAGAAGACGCGCGCGGCATCGTCATCTTCATCGATGACAAGCGTCGCGCACGCGACGCGCGCGCGAACGGCGCGCGCGCGGACGACGGCGCGGCGCGCGGCGAGAGGGACATCGCGAGCGTCATCTCGAACGGTGGCGACGAGAGCGTGCGGCGGGCGGGCGTTCGGGGGCGCGCGCGCGGACGAATGAAGACTGATGACGTGGAAGGTGCGCCATCGCGCGACGCGGCTTTGGGCGCTGCGTGCGCGGCGCACGGCGACGACGGGCGCGGGGAAGTGGTGTGGGTGCGGCGTTTGCGGCGGCGGTGGCGCGCGCGGCATGTCGCGCGGCGCGTGCGTGGCGGCGCATGGCGCGAGAGCCGATGGAACGATGATGACAGCGGCTTCAGCAGCGCGACGAACGCGCGCGCGGTGTGCGCGAGCGAGCCGCACACGATCGCAGAGCGACTGTGGCGCTGCGGATGGGTCCCGCTCGTCGTCATCGGCGGCGAGCGCGTTCGATTTTCGCGCGCACGAGGCGTGGTTGATGGATGCGTTGACGCGGACGTGCGGCTCGAGCCGAACCGACGTCGACGTCGACGCCTGTTTGGCGTACAAATCGAACGAGACCATCGGCGTGCGCACGACGACGGAAGTTTGGACGTCGAGTAGGTTGCGTAGAGTGCGGTCGACGTACGTGGATGGCGGCGAGGTGGCGCAGATTTTCAACTGCGTGGCGTATCCGTCGACGTCGACGCCGGATGCGCCTATTTTTGGCGCGGATTTAATTTGTATCGGTAAAGGCGCGGCGCGCAAGGTATTGATTGGTGTGGATTTACAACCGATGTGTCGAGATGCGTCGTACGCGGCGGCGTACGTGCCGGAATTGCTCGCGCTGAGAGATGGGCGATTCGCCGACGTCGCGGAAACGCTCGGGACGACGACGCCGAGCACAAAATTCTATGAAGACGCCAAGTTTTTTTCAAAAGGGATGTTTTTCGCGCGACCGCCGACTGCGGATGATGAAGTCGCGCGTGCATCGCTCGATGTATTGAAGGCGTACTTTGATGTGTGGGTTCGGCGATTGGATGAAGCCGAACGCGAAGCCGAAGCCATGGACGGAGCGTGTAAATTTGGATTATCACTCGAAGACGTCAGACGGTGCGTGTTGACGGAAACCACCGCAAGGGCAGGGCAGGATGCGCATGATGAGTGGCAGCTTGAACACGACCCAGCGATTGCAATGTTTACCAAATGGTACGGCGACGCGTGGTCGCGCGAGTTCGCGGAAACGGTGTTATTCCCAGGCGGTTGTCCGTCGACAACTGGAAATTGACACCCGTAACAACTGTAGAGCATTGTAATAGCATCAGAAACACAGCAATAGCAGAAAATGCGCGAATGAATATCACCCGACGCGTGCGATTCGTTCGCATAACTGCTCGTTCGCTCGAAACGCCGCGATGTGGCCGACGCGTCGGAGCAACTGCGACTGCCAATCCGGGCCTCGAAGTCGCGTTTGCTCGGCGAGGAACACCCGTGTACTCTCCGTGATGGGGTCCACGAGACAACTCAAAGCCGCGCGGGCGCTTTCTATTGCCGCGTCGTGCACTTGCATTTCCTCGCGCGTGGCGAACGTCGTTCCGTATTGACGTTTCAGCAATCGCAACGCGTCAAATACGCCGGCGTTGATTAAAGCGCTCGACGTTGCAATTGGAATTGGATTCAACAACGTGGACGTTCGACATCGCGCGGGATCAGCGTGCGAAAACACCATCGTCGATGCGTGCATGTCACGCAGAGAACTTTTATTCGCCATGAAATGAATCGCAATGTTGCTCACGTACGCCTCGCATCGCGTCGCCCGCGTCTCGTCGCCCCGTCGCGCTGTGCCGTCGCAACGACCCATCGGCTCGCACGTCTCATCGGGAGGCCGCGGTGTAGACGTAAAGAAAACGGAATGTCCCGCATTCGGGGCGTCTCGCCGCGCATCTAACCGCAAAGGAAGCAGTGCAAACGATGACCATAACTCATCATCGAGCGTCCAGAGGTGCGCGACGACCACATTCGTTTCCTTGCGCGAAAGCATGCTACCGTTCACAAAGACTTCAATCGAGCCGCTCTCGATGTCGTCCACGGCTCGACATTCCGACTCCAAACGCACGCACACGTTCACACACGCGCACCAGTCCACACCATCTATCACCGAGTGCTGCGCACTTCGCACGAGCGCGCTGCACTGTCGTAAACGCGAGAATCCGCACAACCAGGTGTTTGAGCGCGTCGAGTACGCGCGCGCTCGATGCCGAGCGATACAATTGTTCAATCCAGCCATCGCGCGTTCGACGTGCGCGTCATCCAACGCATCCCACGCCGACGACGACGCCGCGCATTCGAGGAACACAAATGCTTTTTTAGTAAAGGTGTTGACGTCGAAATCGGCGCCGATGACGCCGGCGGCGCATTGAGGTCGAACGACGGCGTCCTCGACGAAATTCTGCCACATCCCATCAGCCAACTTTACGTAACGCACATCAACGCCTTCTGCGGTAGATACGCGAAGGATGACCGCCCGAGCGCCCGCGCAGTATGCAGACGTGGCATCGTCGAGCATGTGTCGCAGGACGTCGGGGTCGGTGACGGTGCGTCGACGGGCGTTGTCGGCGAAATCGATTGCAATTTGGAAAGTACAGCCCATGTCTCCCGCGGAGGCATCGAGACGCGGAACGACGACGATTTCTTCGGTGTCAACGGTGGATTCGTTGCTGCCGAACACGGCGTATGCGAAACTCGCCACGGTTCGCGTGAGGAACGGAAGAAGCGTGGTGTGCGTGAGAGTTTCGTCTGACATTGTCGCGAGCGCGCGTGTGAAGTCAATCGAGCGAGAATGATATGATTTATTAGAATTACACGGCAGTTTCAATGGTTGGTGCTAGTTTAATCAAAGATGACGTCTTCGTCGTCATCGTATTCACCAGAATCGACGTCGCCAAAGAACATTGCGGTGCCAACCAAACCCGGTCTACCAGTCGCGCCAAACGTCACCAATCCCGGTCTACCAGGACCAACTTCCCACGTCTCTTCATCGTCTTCACCATTAAACGCACCGACGTCGTCATCGTCGCCATCGTCGCCATCTAATACGTCGTCCTCAAACTCATCTTCACCGAGCATTTCGCTGAGCGTTTTTAATTCGCTCACCGGCGCGGGACGAGGAGCGACGGCGTTGTCATCCGTGGACACCTTTAAGCTATCGAATTCAGGGAGTTCAGGCCAACCGAGGTCGTCTAATACCACCCCTTGCGATTGTTTCTCGCTGTACCGATTTTCGGATAAAATGTTTGTAAAGTCTTCGGCGTCTCGGCTGTCGAATCCGGCGTCTTCTTCGTCTCGGCCCCAAAACGACCCGTTACCGAAACCGTCGTCTAAATCATCATTAAACGACGATCGTCGTCGCATGTCATCGCCATCGGATTCAATCTTTTCAATCACCACAAAAGTATTCGTTAATGCCGCGGCAAGTTTGACGTTGGCGCCGCCCGCACCAATGGCGCGCGAGGAATCATACGCCGATACGTAGGCGACAATCTTTGGCAGACGTTCGCCTTCAGGGAAGCTATACTCAGTCTTCTTCACCTCGGCTGGGAACAGCGCCGCCTTGACAACTTCTTCAGGGTCCTCGCTCCACTGGATGAAATGCACGATTTCTCCGCCAGAACGGTCGCGAATACGACGCAGGCGCTCGTTATCTGGCCCCACGCACGCGTCGATGGCGCTCCACACCGTTTGGCAGTCTTCAGCCACCGTCACCGCTACCTTGGTCATCTTCCCAGGGATACGACTGATGGCTTTGATGACGACATCGCCACGCGCAACTTCGGGAACTTCCATTTCGATGATACCCGCGACGACGCCCGGGATAGTCATGGAAAGAATAACTGGAGTACGCTCGCGGCCGGTGAACAGGTTGTTCTCGACGTCGAGTACAAAGCACGTCACTCGGTCGCCTTGCAGCATTTGCAGTGTCTGTAACTGCTCTTGGGCGGGAATCACACCGGCAGCACCACCATCGATGTCCACCATCCACGCGCCGTCTTCAGAACGGAATCGAACGGTGCCTTCGCACACCGTGCCAACTTTTTCAACGAAATCCTCCGTCGCTCTGCGCGCGACGCCATTCTTTATTTCATCACTCAAATACCCAATTAGCGGTCGCATGCGATTCTGGCGACGAATGTTGAAATTGAAAAATTTGGTGTCGTCGTACTCGCGCTCGACGGAACCCGAGCGTCCGATGACTTGCACCAGTACGGCAAACCGACCGCGCGCCACGTCAATGTCCACGCTCACCTCCACCCGGCGTCGCGCCTCCTTTTGTAAAATGGTCAAAGCGCTCCCACGCATGTCTCTATACGACTTTTCTACCGCGCGCGCGATGGCTTCCAAATGCAACGCCGTATCTGCCTCGTACCCTTTCTTTTCCTTGGCCAACTGGCGCAACCCGTTGACGACGGCAACCCGCCTCGCCAAATCATCCCTACTTAAACTCTCACTCGCCAATCGCAGTGCTGGATACCGGGCCTCAATCTCACTCAAATACGCCGTTGATGCCTCGATATCATCCCCATCGACGTCGTTGCGATCCCATTCCGAGCCCCATTCTTCGCCGACGTCGTCCTCGGCGTCCCGACCCCAGCCGCCCGCCGTCGCTCGCCTCGTCTCCTGACCCTCATCCCGTCGCCGTCCACCCCGCTCGCCCTCCGCACTCTCCACCTGAACAATTCTTGCCTTACGCCACGACGACGCTTGCTTCACCACAGCCTCCATGGGCGCAAACTCGGCGCGATTCGCGCTCTCGTACTCGAGCACGCGTTCGAGCAGCGTCGTCTTGGACCCACCCAGCTTGAGCCCGTAGCCTCGACAGAGCGGTTTCAACCCGTGTTCGACGGTCAACTTGGCCAGTTCGGCGCGACGAGTATCGAGCCATGGATCGGCGCTCGGCGCGTCGGCGTCGGCGTCGAGCGCGGCGGCGAAAACGCCGGCGCGAGCGCGCGAAAGCGATGGGTTAGCGGCGGCGGCGGCGGCGCGGCGCGCGTGGGACACGCGTCGTACGCGCGCAATGGTGCGCGCAGGCGCAAATGCCGGCGCGCAGGCGATTGAAAACGTCATCGTGCGCGCAGGCGCGGCGTCGTACGGGGCGTCGAGGACGTCGCGCGACGCGATATGGCGCCGGGACACGCGCGGCGACGCACATAAAGCAAGCACACGAGTGAATAATGACACGATGGATTACAACTACGAGCGCGACTATCATTGCCCTGGCGTCATATTACGAACCCGGCGCCACCTTGCGCGGTTTTTTCAAAAACTGCAAGTTACCGGGCACGAAATCCTCCAACTGTTCATCCGGCAAGGTCATAAACGGGTCGAAGGCGTCCCCGTACGCGTCGTCAAACGGCTGTAGCGCCCATTCAATTTGCTCATTCTTCAACTTTGGATACAAGCGGTTAAAGTTCTCAATCAACACCTCTGCACGCTGCGCCAAGCACACGCGCGCGAGGTTGACCGACGCCTTTTTATCCCCAGCCGAAGGCGTTTGCAACGTCCCGACGCCGTTCCACACCAAATTCATCGGTCCAACCTTCTTCGCCATGATGTTCACGCTGAACGGCTCTTGGCCCTCGACTTTTTCCAGCGCCGGGAACCCGGCGAGGAGGTCCACCTCGGCTTTGGCTTTCGCCGCCACCTCCTCCTCCGTGGGTTCGGGGCCAAACTCCTTGAGAAAGGCGCCACCTTTTTTGGCGCGCGCGCACACGAAACGCGCGCGGCTACACGCCTTGGTCGCGCGCGCGAGCGCCGGACGCGTCGCGGGCGACGCGCGCGACGTCGAGCAGAGTGTCGCGGACATGGTGGTGCGCGGAGACGGCGCGCGGTGGGTGGGTGTCGACGCGAGCGCGGCGATGAATGGCGATGCGAGGGCGTGACGTCAGCTTTATCCACACCGCGTTGTGCGTCGTCTCTCGGCGGCAGTGCGCGACGACCGCGCGAGCGTTCGATCGAGCGCGAATCGCCCTCGAGCGAGTGAGAATTCATGGCGTCCATGCGCGCGATCGCGGCGGTGACGACGGCGGTGACGGCGTCGACGACGGCGTCGAAGACGTCGAGGCTGCAGCGACACTCGGTGTCCCGAGGTGCGGCGTCTCGCCGGTCCGTATCGACGGCGGCGACGTCGCAGGTGACGTTATTCGGCAGCCAAGGGTCGAGATCGCCTTTAGTGAACTGGTACGCGAATGAGATTGGGTTGGAGCTCACGATGAAGGCGCCGAGCGACGGCGCGAACCCGCATCCGTTCAAGCAAGTACCGGCGTTGCGCGACGGCGACCTCGAGTTATGGGAGTCAGGCGCCATCTTATCATACTTAGCCGATCAATACGGCGGTTTAGACACCCCCGAGGCGCGTGCGGAGTGCGCAAAGTGGGTGTACTTTGCCAACGCCACGCTCGATCCGGTGGTGTTTAAAGAAAACGCCAACGGAGGCGTCGTGGACACGGGCGCGCGGGACCCAAATAACCGTCGCCTCGGCCAACTCGAGCGCGTGCTCGAAGGACGCGAATTTTTAGTCGGCGACACATTCTCCGTCGCCGACGTCGCGGTGTGCGCGTACTTGCTGTACGTGCCGCAATTCTTTCCCGACGTCTCCTTCGCGCCCTGGCCAAATTTGGTCAAGTACATGGGACGCTGCGCGTCCAGAGACGCGTACGGAAAAGCATTCGGCCAAAAAGTCCAGCAATACCTCGTACAAAAGTGTATAGGCTGGGTCAAAGCGTCTGGGGCGTGAGCGCGAGCGCGTCACGTCATCCAACGACACGCATTCATTCGCGCGCGTTTTCCAGTCGTCCATGTCAGCCGCGGCTTCGGCGCCTTCGCGTTCGGCGCGCCGCGTGCCTTGTATTTGTAACACACACGCGCGAGGACGATACCAGCACCTCGAGAATGTTATAAAACCCCGTCGCGTCGCCATCGCATCGCCGTCCTCGCGTCGACGACCGCTTTGCCTCCTTCACATTTCTCAAGGGGGACTCGTGACCAATTATAACTCAAGCGCGTGACTTTTGGAAATGAAAAGTCCCCATGCGCGTGCCCTCGTCAGAGATTCGCGCGTCTCGGCGCGCCCGACGCACGCGAGACACGGCGCACGGCGTCGCGCACGCGCCAACGGCGTTCGTGCGCGCGCGTTCGGCGCGCGCGCACCGCACGCGGCGCGCGCGCGTCGGCGGTAGGCGCGACATGAGCGCGTACAGCTTGAACCATTGGGTGGTGAGCAGCGACGACGACGATGACGAGCACGGCGGCGCTGGCGGCGCTGGCGCAGACGCGCAACAACAACACGCGCAGTTATTCACCGCGGCGTTGCTCGCCGCTGGGCAACGCGCCGCGATTTGGAGCGATTGTAAGGATTTTGTGGATACGCGCGCGCGGTCACCGCCAGCGAAGATTTACGAGGCGTTAAAAACAAGCGGTGCGGCGACGTGTAGCGTCGCGGCGCGGGCATTTTTGGAGGAGCATTTTGAAACTGGTCCGCGCGATCGTCGGACGACGCCCGAGCTCGTGGATTGGCGAGAAGAGCCGAATGTGGCGTTGCGTTGCGGAGGGGAAAAAGCGCGCGCGTTTACGCGGCACGTGCACGATTTATGGAAGATACTCGCGAGACTCGATGCGGATGACTACGTGGATGAAGAGTCGCCCGTGCAAGAGAGTGATGGCGATGGTGAGAGCGGCGCGGGCGCGCTACCGCAGGCTCGGACGACCTCGAGTCGGATTAAGTTGCCGTACCCCGCCGTCGTGCCGGGCGAGCGATTCCGCGAGACGTACTATTGGGACACGTATTGGATCGTGTTAGGGTTATTAACGAGCGAAATGCCCGCCACCGCGCTCGGGGTGACGAATAATCTGTTGTACATGGTCACCACGTATGGTTTCGTACCGAATGGTGCGCGAGTGTATTATTTGAATAGGTCGCAACCGCCACTGTTGACGTCGTGCGTGGCGGCGGTGTATGAAGCCACGCGCGATGGCACGTGGCTTCGACAAGCGTTGCCGTTGCTCGTACAAGAGTACTCTTACTTGATGCGCAGTGAACGTGTGATTACCGTTCGCGACGCCGAGACGGGTGAGAATCACCAATTGTCGAGGTATTTTGCCAACACCACGCGCCCGCGACCCGAGAGCTACCGCGAAGACGTCGAAGTCGCGCGCTTGGCCACGCGTAAATGCGACAACCCGATCGCCAAGGTTGAGCTCAAGCGTAAGATTTATCGACACATCGCGAGTGCGGCTGAAAGTGGATTCGATTTCAGTTCTCGATGGTTCCGAGACGGTAAAAGGTTGGAAAGTATTCGCACGTGCGACATCATCCCGAGCGACTTGAATGGTTTTATGCTTCGCGTAGAGCTGCAAATCTCAGCGCTCGCGCGCGAAGCGCTCGCAATCATGGGCCCTAGCGAAAGCGGTTACGCTGAACGCGTGTATTTGAAGCACTTGGTGACAAAGTTCGAAGCTGCCGGGCAAGCACGCCGACGAGCTATTCACGCGGTGCTCTGGGACGACGACGCGGCGAGATGGCGAGACGTCGCGTTTGAGTCGCGCCCAGGCGAACTCGTCACCGAAATCGTGCGCGATCGCTCCGCGTTGTCGTTCGCGTCAAAGTCTCCATTTACGAGCGACTACACACCTTTGTGGTGCGGTGCAGCAGATCCTAATTCGGAACAAGCCTACCGCGTCGTGGAATCGCTCAAGACGTCTGGATTGGTCACCGCAAACGGCGTCGCGACGTCGTTGAACGAAACCGGTCAACAATGGGACTGGCCCAACGCCTGGGCGCCGACATCGCACATGATCATCGAAGCCATTCAAGCATACGCACCTCGCGAGGAAAACTACGCCAAGGAACTCGCGCACGCGTGGTTACGAACGTCGCATTCCGTGTGGACAAACACTGGGTACATGCACGAAAAGTATGACGTTCGCGTCGGCCACGACGGCGTCGGCGGCGGCGGTGAGTACGTTCCTCAGCGTGGATTTGGTTGGACGAACGGCGTGACGTTACGTTTACTCGATTTGTATGGGTTTCCCGACGACGACATCGTCCATGGGCCTTCTACACCGACTGAATCACCACCAAAGGAATCGCCCGCCAGCGCCGAAACGGCGCCGGCGACGTCCTGAGCTGAGCGGTTCTTCATTTCTTTGATTCTTCTTTTTTTGCTCATTCTTTCATCCGTCGACTCTGATGACAATGTTGTACACAATTGCTACAATTACTTCTACCGCGCGCGCCGTCGTACGTTCGGCGCGCGTCAATTCATTCAACTCATTCAATGTTGTTTAAATACCAAATACCTTTCACAACTGTAACGCCGCCGCACAACGCGACATGACCACCATGGACACGACCGCGTCATCGTCCGCGAAAACCGACGCCGAGGATGCGTTATACGTCTACGACGCCGACGCCCAACGCGCCGCGGTCGCCGCCAAGCCCTGGGCGCGGAACCCGCACCACTTTAAAAAGTACGTCCCAACTCGAAGCGCTGGCCACCGCGCGTCTCAAGCTCAACACGTATTCAACGCGCGACAACGTCGAACGCGCCGCAAACGTCATCGCGACGGCGCCGTGGACATCGCTCGTGCGTGTCATCACTAACTCGCGCGTGTTTTTCCGCGTGCGCACACAGGGTTAAAGTGAGCGCGTTGGCGTTGATGAAGATGACCGCGCACTGCCGACGCGGCGGTTCCATCGAAGTCATGGGCATGCTTCAAGGGAAAACCATCGACGACACGTTCATCGTGATTGACATTTTTGAACTCCCAGTGGAGGGCACGGAGACGCGCGTGAACGCGCAGGCGGAGGCGTATGAATTCATGGTTGACTTTGACAAGACGTGTAAAGACGTCGGACGCGCGGAAAACGTCGTCGGTTGGTATCACTCGCATCCGGGCTACGGATGTTGGATGTCGGGTATCGACGTTAACACACAAATGTTGAATCAACGCTATGGAGAACCATTCGTGGCGATCGTGATCGATCCCATGCGGACGTGCGCGACGGGAAAGGTGGAGATTGGAGCGTTCCGCACGTACCCCGAAGGCTACGCCGCTCCAGACGAACGGGCGTCGACGTCTCGACATCAAACGATTCCTCTGAGTAAAGTTGAGGATTTTGGCGTCCATGCCGATAAGTACTACGCATTAGATGTGAGTTACTTCAAGTCGACGCTGGATGCGCGAAATTTAGACGCGTTATGGGATCAATATTGGGTGAACACGTTGACGTCGTCGCCGTTGGCGAATAATCGACTGCTCGTGGCGGGACAGGTCGGGGATATCGAAGGTAAGCTCGCAGCGGCGGAAAAGGGTGTTAAACGCGCGCACGGCGCCGCGGCTGTGCTCGCGACGGCGGCATCGGCATCGTCATTCGGGGCGATTGGAAAAAGCGCGGCGACGACTGCGACTTCGGCCATGTCATCCGAGTCGTCGCCGCTCGCCGCCGCGACTCGGGACGCCGTCGCCGTCGCCGTCGAACAAACGAAGAGCTTAGCCACGCACGCCATCAAGGCGGCATTATTCGATGCCGTGCGTGCCGTCGATAGCGCGCGCGCGGTCGACGTCGATATGCGCGACTAAATCACCACAAACACACGTAGACGAGCCGCGAACACCAAATTTTTCACTGTACAACATGTCATTCTTCACACAAACTACTACTACTTCTTCTTCCCCGCACCAACCTTCTCCTCTAACGCCCCCGCGAGGGTGGCTAAATCATGTTCCATGGCTTTCACCCAATTCTCGAAATCGCCAATCGCGCGAAGCTCTTTGTCAAACGACTCCAAGTCGCGCGCCCACGCGCTCGCCTCGACTTTCAACACCCCCGCGGCGTCGCTCAGCTCACGCGCGGCGTCCTCGACTTTCTTCTGGTTCTCGAACACGTCGACGACACCAGCGTTGACGCTATCGGTGAGCGCTTCGGTGAGCGCGGATGTGCTCATCAGCGCCTCGCGGCGTAAGTTTTCTGTGTGAGTCAGGGACGCAACAATCAAACAATCAGTCACTGCGCCTGTCAGGACAAACGACGACGACGACGACGACGACGACGACGACGAAAGGAGATGCGATACGACGCGCGACGCTCGAGACGTACCGACATCGCGCTTCGCCGCGGCTTGGCTCGTGCGATGGGTTTCGTAGAGCTCTTTGAGCGACATGGTGTGAGGACGAGCTCTGGTGGTCAAAGAAACAAATATCGGATATTAACAAAGAACTCTACGTATACCGCGCGCGCGCTTCCGTGCGCGCGCGCGCGTGATAAATACTGTGCATGTGCGCGCGTTTCGGCGCCATCATGGGTTTTGATCAATCAACGCCTTGAGCTGCAAGAGGTGCACGATTAATATGAGCACGTGCCAATTTTCATGCGGGCCCCACACGCCGGCGATTTCAAAAATCGCGTTATGCTTGGCATCGTAGCGCGTACACGCCATAAAATATAACGGCGCGATGATTTTTGATAATATCTGTACGGTGAGCATGAGCTTGAAATCCTCAATCGCGGTGGTTTCGATGACGGCGAGGAACACGATGTTCAAGCCGATGAGCGTCAGCCGACGTCGTCGCTGCGTTCGCGACGTCATTTCGTCAGTCATTCGTATTCAACCATAATTCACACCGTAAAAACACGCACGCTTCTATACGCATAAGCATCAATCATAACACCTCGCCGCATCGAGAACGTACCATGAAACTAATCACATTCTTACTCTTTTGCGTAAACGCCGCGACTTGCATCGCGCACATGCACGCAAACGTCGTCGCCGCCCCGAGCGCTGAAAACGTCTTCATCCCCCCACTCCAAAGCACCGTGTGCGAGGTAAATCCCCATGAAATCCCCACAAAATCCAACGCCAGCGATACGTCGTATCCAAGCCTCGTTTTCCACGGTACCATGTGCAAACACGCGCTGCACAGGTACGAAAGCAACGTGCACTGAACAAACAGCCGCGCGCGCGCCGGAAGCCATGCATCGTACCCAGCCACCCGCGCCGCCGCCGCGAGCACGAGCACAAGAAAATGCACATAGCCTCGACACAACGGCCGGGTCTGGGCGCGAAAAACACGCGTCAGTCGACGATGATTCGAGTGAGCTCGCGGCGTTTCGCTCGCACCTGTTGTCCATCGGCGTACTTTGGATGGCGCCCGAAATCCTTGACGTACGACGTCACCTCCGCCTCACGCGGCGCGGACGCGGGCAATGGTTTCGTCGTCGTCGTCGTCGTCGTCGTGCGAGCGCGTGAACGCGCGCGCGTGGGCGCGGCGGCCGCGCTCGGAGCGATGTCATTCGCTCGCGTCGTTGACTTTGAGCGCGACTTTGAGCGCGAGCGCGTCGCGCGCGTCGCGCGCGCGGGCGTTCGCGCGCGCGGCATGGGATGCGGTGGTAAGTACGATGCGAACGCGCGCGCTCGAGCGCGACGAGGCGGCGACGAGCGCGCGCCGACGGGCGCGGAATGGCGTCAGAGCAAAACACGCCGGGCGCGACAGAGCGCGACGCCGGGCGCCGCACGTCGTCGCGTGCGCGCGCGCGAGGCGGTGGACGATGACGCGCACGCTCGGGTACGCGTATTTCGCGCTCGATGCGCGCGAGCGCGGCGATGTTGAGGGCGTGTGCGCGGGCGATGCGCTCGAGCTCGAGCTTTTGTTGGACAACGGTGGACACAAAACGACGACGACAACAGCCATGGGCGCGGATACGTTCGACGTGCGCGTGACGCGCGCGGACGACGATGCGCGGTGGATGTTTCGCGCGAGCGCGCGCGGTGGATTCGCGTCGGCTGTGGCGGCGTTGGGGCCGAGTGTCGCGCGCGTGGAGGCGGTGGGCGTCGCCGGCGTCGACGACGGGGACATCGACCGTGTATCGTCAAACGATGGCGAATCGCGCGGTAATTGCGCGTGTCGCGTCGTGTGTGTGGTGTATTTTGAGCTCGCGGACGATGTCGTGCGTGCCGAGCGATTTGGATCGGTGTTTGGACGGGTCAAGTTGGCGACGGCGCGCGCGTTGTCCCACGCCGCGTGCGATTGGTCACTCAAAGAGGAGGATAGACACGCGCGTGCGTTGTGTGCGCCGATACGCACTGGCTTTTGTGGTGTCATTGGATGTCACACGCACGTTGGCGATCGCAAGGCGACGCTGAGCGCGACGTTGGAGGCACTTAGGCCGGAATTAAAAACAACGCACGCGCCGATTTCGCCGGCGACGCCCGGTTACCTCTGCGCGGGTGATCTCCCAGAGGACGTGTTGCAGAGAATATTAGGATTTTTAGACGCCAGATGCGCGAGCGCACTTGCAATGACGTGTCGCGGCTTTCGCTCTCGCGTGGATGAGACATCGGCGGAATTGGCGTTGACGTTGCATCCGCACCAACGCGCGGCGTTGGGATGGATGCGAAGACGCGAGCGCGCGCGTTTACCGAGCGTCATCGACCCCGTATGGCGGCGTCTGCGGTGCAAGGAGGATTGCAGCGTATTGTGGCTCAATACTCTTCGAGGCGAGGTGCGCGCGGTGGAGCCAGAGACGTACGGGGATTCACCGGGTGGAATGCTGTGCGACGAGCCGGGGCTGGGGAAAACTGTCACGATTTTGGCGCTCGTGCTCGCTCGACGCGGATGGCGCCCGAACCCACCGTCTGGGCACACCGCGCGGCAGAGTGGTGAGAGCTGGTATTACGAAGAAACGGCTGCGTTGACGAACGACGCGTATGGGACGCCGTCGCATCAGAGCGTGCCGAAATTACTTAATGAATCACCAGGCGGAGTGCTGGCGACGCCGCCGGCGAAATCATTAAGCAGCGGAGGACGTGGAAATTCATCCGGCTTACGGCGAAGCAAACGCTCGGGTGGAAACACACCAGTAGGCTACTTTGCTGCCGTACACAAGGATGGTCTGTACGGCACGACGATGGTGTCGAGCGCCAAACGCTCTCGCGTTGAAGCCAAGCGCGCGCACGACGCTTTGGCGGCGTCAACCATTGAAGGTACAAATCCCGCGTGGCAAACGCGTTTAGAATGCGGAGCATTCGCCGCGCCTCTTGGATTTATCGCAAGGGATGGCTTACGCGACGATTCCGCGCGATTAAAGCGCAACACGTCCCATTTTGAGTCCGTGCTCCGCAATTGCGTGCTCTACATCGGCCGCGCCGTCGTCGTAGACGTGGTGGATTACATTTTAGAAAACACTGTCGAAGTCTCGCACGCCATGCCGCTGTCGATGCCACTGTTTCGTAGAAACGACGATCAGCCGCCGGTGTTTCGCGCGCTCGGATTAGAGCGCAAGCCAGAAATGGCGCGATTGGAGAACTCAATCCCGTACGGACCACCCGGGACGTCGGATGAGGATTTAATCTTAGACAAACGAGCGTTATACGACGCCATTCGCATCGTCGATAACCGTGGCGGTGACGAACCGACGCGCGTATGGCTTTCAAGTGCGACGCTTGTCGTTGTGCCGTCGGTGCTCATTGCGCACTGGTTGCAACAAATTGCATTTTGCGCGAGCGGGACGTCGAGCGCCGCGCCTCGCGTCGCTGTGCTGGACAAGCGTCGCAAGAGCGAGGACGGCGCCGTCGACGACAATAACGACGACGACGACGACGACGACGATACCACCAAGCTCGACCACGACGTGCGCGTTCGCACGAGCGCGCGGTACACCGCGGTGGATGATTTAGCTTCATTCGACGCGCGCGAATTGGCCAACAAATTTGACGTCGTCATCATGACCCTCGACCGGCTGTCCAGCGAATTCACAAACATTGACACGCCACTCTTGCGTATCTTCTGGCAACGCGTCATTCTCGACGAAGGACACCAACTGAGCAAAACATTATCGATTACGAACCGTCTTTCGGTGGCGTGCGCGCTCAAGGCGCACGCGCGTTGGCTCATGACGGGCACGCCGACGCCAACCACGCTCAAGGGCGCGGGCACGGCGCATTTACAACCGCTCTTGAATTTCTTACGGCACCCGCCCTACGGCGCGCACGCCGCGGCGTGGACGCACGCTGTACAGCGTCCACTCGAAGGCTCTGACCCGCTCGCGCAAGCTGACGCGGTGGAGCGCCTCGGTGACGTCTTACGTAGATGCATGGTGCGCACGTGTAAATGCCACATCGCGTTGCCGCCGCTCTCGCGCTCCACCGTCATGCTCCCATTTAGCGACGCTCACGCCGAAAGCTACAACGGTATCGTCGCCCACGTCAAGCGCAGCTTATTACTCGCCGATTGGGGCGACCCGAATCACGTGCAGTCGCTGCTGCACCCGAAAAACGTCCGCGAGGCATCCGTCGCGGTGAACAACCTTCGCGAAGCCGCGTGCGTGGTTGGCCGCATGCCAGTGAAATTCGACCCGGTGGAATTCGAAGAAACCATTCGTGACGTCCGCATCGCGCTCGAAAAGCGCAACATACGTGGAGACACACGCGAGGAGCGCGTGAAGCGCATCTGTCCGGCGCTCGTGCAGTGTAAGGGGGCGTGCGATTTGTGTTTACGCGAAGTCACGTACCCGATGGTGACGCCGTGCGCGCACGTCTTGTGCTGCGCGTGCGTACTCCACGACCGACGCTCCGGACGCACGATGAACGACGACACAAAGGACGACGATATCGTTCTTCCCGAAGGCGTCGCACGCGCGCCTCGAGGATGTCCAGTGTGTGGATCGAGTTACGAAATGCAAGACGCGACGCCCAATGAAACCAACGCCACGCCGCTGCAACGCGTGCCGCAAGACCTCATCGAGCTTCAACCTTCGTACCAGCAGCTCGGATGGAGCGTCAGCGAAGGCGATGAAGTCAAAGCGCAAGGAACGTCGAGTAAATTAGACCACTTATTGACGCTGTTGCGATCGATTGGGTGCGCGGCGGATGCGGAGCTTGCGCGGGCGAGGGACGAACGGGACCAGTTTTTCGCTCGGGACGCGTTGGGCACGAGCGAACACGTGCCTGGTTGGCGTGGCACAATCGATCTTAACGCCGTATCCGATGATGGTGGTCGACGACGCCGACGACGAGGACGATTACACACCGCGGCGCCGATTATTCCGCGAGAATACCTCGCGCCCGGCGCGCCGTATCCGAAAAAGTGCATCATTTACAGCAATTTTTCTACGCACGTGCACGCGGTGGACTTGGCGCTCACCGGCGCGCGCGTGCCGTTTGAAACGTTATCTCGACTCGGTCTCACCCGGCGTGATAAAGACCGCGCGCTCGCGCGTTTTCGCGCCAATCCGGACGTGACGACGCTCATTGTCGATCAAAAATCCGCGGAGGGGTTGGATTTGAGTTTCGCGAGCGTCGTGGTGTTGATGGAGCCATTATCAAACGCCTCGCTCGAAGCGCAAGTGGTATCGCGCGCGCATCGCATGGGACAGAAGGATGAAGTGCGCGTGTACGTGCTTGCGATGCGCGGTACGGCGGAGGAGACGTTGCTTGAAGTACAGGCGGAATTGCGAGGGAAGAAGAATGCCAAGGAGACGCCAGACAATGACGATGGGCTCCGGGCCGACGTGGCGCCGACGGTGGCGACAGAGGCGCTCTCGAGAAGGAGAATCTTAGAACGATTACAGCTCGTGTCTTCCGATGCCGCGGATGCCGCGGCAGAGCAGCGCGCGCACGCGGTGCGAGAACACTTTGAACGGCTCGAACGCGCCGACGCAAGCCGAGACGGAGACGGAGGCGGTCGAACGCTCGGCTCGATGTATAAAAAGTTTGAAATTGAAGAGCGGCGCCAAATGCGAGACGCCATCGAGGCGAGCGTGCGAGACATGTCGGAGAAGGCAATGAAACAGCAACGCGTTGAAACCATCGTCGGCGGTGACGAACATGACGGAGAAGCGCGCGCGGAACCGTGGAATTTACGCATCCGCGACCCAAATGACTCTGGCGCCGTGAAGAGCTTTACGCTACCAAATGGCGGGAAAACGACAGCGTCTGCGATGCAAGCCAGAATCGCACAACGTCTCGCGCTCTCGTCGATAGATGCGTACGTCGTCTCGTGTGGGTTTCCACCGCGTGCGCTCGAGGCGCGGCATTTATCGACGTCGATTGCGCTTTTGGGTGTGCGCGATAACGACTTGATTTCGTTACGGGACGCCAAAGGCTGCGCGCCCGAGGATGTGGACGCGAGCGCGGACGACGCGTCCGTCATGGCGATAAAGACTACAGAAGTCATGCCGTCGGTGTCAACGACGAACGCGAAGAAAAGACGCCAGGCGGATGCGGCGACGCTCGACGCGGCGGTGCGCAGACGTCTTTCGGCGCAATTACGCGCGGCTGAAACGAGCGCCGACGTCATGCTCCAAGATCCCGACGCAAACGGCGCCGACGGCTCGAGCAACACTGGTGCGACGATGTCTCTTGATTTACTCCGCGCCGCTGAAGCCATGGCGAAGAACGCGTACGCCACAGATCCGACGGTTCGCTCGTTGCAAGACGCCTTCATGGCAATCATAGACGAGCGCGCGCAGCAAGCCGAAGGAGATGCTAAAGTTTCCGCTGCCCGCGCCGGCGCCGTGACGTACACCACTCTCGCGGATGGCCGCATCGTAGTGAAATACTCCGCTCCTGACGTCGCGCAAGGCAAGCTGGCGCATACCGAACGTAGCGATTGCGTGGCAGACGTCCCAGCCTCCATGTTAGCTTTCATTCTCGCCGTGGCAGTCGCCGATGGCAACAGCCGCGCCAATCTCGCCCCGTCAGCCATGGCTGTCGCTTCGCCTCGCGTCTTTTGGTCCGTCGTTCGCCACGGCGGCGTCGGCCCGGACGTCTCTTTCGCGCAAGCATTGAAACGGTTAGCCCCGACGGTGGCGAATTGGGACGCGCTGAGTCATCGCGAACGCGTCGCCAATCCAAAATACGCCGATTACGACACCACCGACGGCCCCATCGACGAATTCGGATGAGCCATCATGTTTAGACGCAAAGTTGCGTCAATACTAGCCATAGCGCGTAGACTCAGAGACATTTAAACGTTTGGAGATGTACCAATACGACGGCGAAACACCAAACGGCTGAGGGATATTCCTCACTTCTCGCCGCGCACTCGCAACCTCACGCGCGCCGAAGATGTCCGATCCGGACGTCGACGTCACCGCCCTCAAGTCCCGCGTCGACGCGCTCGTCGCCGAACTCGCATCAGAGCGCCAGAAACGCGCATCCGTCGAGTCCCGCCTCGTCGCCGCGAAGACGCTCGCCGAAACCTTGGCTGCCAAAGTCGACGAAGAAGAAGAGTTTTTATCCAACATGCTCATGGCCAAGGTGGCCAAAGTGGAGAGCGAGAAAAAGGAACTCGCCCTGCGCGTCGAGCGCGAGGAGGAGTTCTTGACGAATAACTTACAGCGACGGTTAAATGCGTTACAGAGTGAAAAGGTGGCGCTCGAACGCGCGTGCGAGACTGAGCAAGAACACATGGTGAATAAGCTCCAAACCGCGCTCGAAAGCCTCGGTCGCGAGCAAAAGACGATTTCAAAAGAGCGTGACCGCTTGCGTGGAGATTTAATGCGCACGAGCATTGAAACCGAGCGGCTGAAGAGTGAAAAGGTGAGCATTGAGGTGGCGCTCGAGAGCGAAGAAGAGCACGTCGTCAACGTACTTCAGGGACAGATTTCGTTGTTGCTCAAGCGGAATCGGTACTTGGAGCGACAAATCAAGGCTCTCGGTGGGACTTTTAGCGCGTTTTCGGATTCCGAGGGGTGGGGAGACGACGAACACGGCGTGGGGAGCCCGACGCGAGCAGGGGCGAGAACGGGGACGTATTTTGGACGAGCAAATTCGCACTCGAGACCGTCGGCGGAAACGTCGCCGTTTACGAGCGATCGCGAGAGTATAAGCCCGGGAAGACGACGATTTTCCGGCACGGGTGGGAGTTTACGCACGCTCGGACCGCAAGGCGGGCTCCGCGTCAATTCAACGTCGAATGCGCCTCCAGGGGTGAATAAAGCGCCCGCGCCTCCGGCGTGAGACGAAGACAAATGTACGATACGCGCGATACGGTACAACTACTATTTCTATCAATACTATTACAACACGATTCTGTACATTTCGCACCCGGCACTGCATGGAATGTCATTCTAAGTCGAGCGCCGTCTACGACGGCTGCCGTCTTGCCAACGCCGCGAAAGGGTTCCCGTGCGCATACTTTGGCCCCGCACCGTCCATCACCGACGTCGTCGACGTCCCCTTTTTCTTCGGCAACGCCCCAGCGCGCTGGAGGTCAACCTTATCCACCGCGTAGGAGGTCCTCTTTCTCTTTTTACCTTTGAGCTTGACCTCGCGCGTTCGCGACTTGGCCAACCGCTCATCCACGGCGAGTGGATTCACCACCGCGCGCGCTGCTTTCGGCGCCGCATGCGTCGATGACGATGCGCTCGGTTTGCCGACATCATCGTTATCGTCGTCGTCGCCGTCGTCGCGCTCGCCCCACGCGCTTTTCTCTTCCTTTTCTCGCTTTGCCGCGCGCTTCACCCGAGCAAACCACTTCATGCCTTGCGCTTGCGGGTTATGCCCCTTCATCTCGACCACACCGGCACGTATATATACACAGTATCTATCTATCCCACGCTCCGCCGAGCGTACCTCGCGACGCGTTGTGCGGACTAAGTCGCTCTCACGCACCGCTCGAGGTGCCACGCCACGCGCTTCGCCGCTAGCGTTCTCGAACATCTCGGGCAGCGCACGACTGGATTCAGCGCGTTCGCATCGACATCACCCGCGCGAGATGATTTACATTCGCGTTCTGCCGCGCGTGCGGCGTCGATGGGCGCCGCGGCGCGTGACATGCGGCGTCTGGCTACAATCGCATGCTCCGCGAGCGCCACGCGAGCATCTTCAAAACGCAACGGCTCGCCCGATGGCGCGTCTCGCGCGGCGTCAAAGGCATCGAGTGCGGCGCGAACGACGGTGTTTGGGGTTTCGTACGCCTCGAGCGCGCGTTCGAGCGCGCGCTCGCGTGCGGTTGACATGGAGAGGCGAGGAGTGACGCTGCATCATCATCTTCATTCGTCGCCTCGCGACGCGCGCAGCGCCGTGATGCTCGCGCGCCTCGCGCGATGCGCGCGCATAGAGCCGCACGTGGCGTCTTCGCGTCGTCGGGTCGCGACGAAGGCGTCAAAGTCGTCAAAGATGGGTCGGTTCCCGTCGACGAAGAGCGTTGAAAACACGCCCGCCTTCGCGGCGGCGCCCGACATTCACGGCGGACTCGACATCGACGCCGTCGTCGCGCGATGGGGGGCGTCGGCCACGATTGTGGATGACATATGTGCGACGTTTGGCGTCGGCGGCGGCGGCGCGGCGCGCGCGAAAGCGCGTGAGCTGGGCACGCCTCGCGTGCTGCTGACGCACAAGAATGAAAACGTCTACAACGCCTACGCGTGCGAAATCGCCGCGATGACGCGTGCGTCGCGCAGTCTGTGCGTGGGCATGTTCCTCGCGATGGGAGACGCGCGCGCGGTGCGCCACGCGGCGGGTTTGCGCGCGGAAATTGTGCCTTTGTTCGCGAGGGACACCGCCGAGGCGTTGCTCGCCGACGTCGAAACGTTGCGCGTGACGTTTTCATCGCATGTGAACGCACCGGAAACGGCGTTTTTTCACGATTGCGTGGCGAGACATCCTCATCGTATGAGCTCTGACGCGTTGGGTGCGGCGTTCGGGCGCATCGTTGATTCATGGGGCGCGGGGCTATCGCGAGCTCGAGGCGACGAACGTCAGATGGAGGACGTCGCGCGCTTCGCCGTCATCGAATCTGCGCGAGGCTACGTCTTTGGTTTAGTGTCCTACGCACCTTCGAGTTTAAGTTTACGCGCGGTGGATTGGGCGCGCAAGCCACAGCACTTTAGTGCGGGCACACGGGCGGAAATTGCATTGGCGTGCGTAAACGTCGCCGCGGCTGGATGCGAAGCCGCGTTTGACGTCGACTCGGGCTCCGCCGCCCTCATCGACCCGTGCTGTGGCTCTGGCACCATGCTCCACGCCGCGTGGACGCGTGGATTCGCCGTGGCGGGCGGTGACATATCTCCTGGCGCAGTGGCGATGACAAAGACGAACGTCGGGTACTTTGTCGCCAGAGCGGGACAAAGCTCGACGATGCCTCGAGCGGTTGAACGGGACGCGCTCGAGCCGAATGCGTTTCAAGACGCCTACGGCTCGCACAAGCGCGTGGGTGCAATAGTGAGTAACTTACCATTCGGCCGCCGCGTGGCGATTGGTGGCGGCGACGGCGATGGGCGGGCGAGCGTGGGGGCATTTGCGAGCGAATACGCGCCGATGTTGACGGCGTTTCGAGACGCCGCCGACCGACACGTATTCATCAGCGGCGTACCGATTGCCGATGATATGCGCGCGATGGGATATAAAAACGTGAGCGATGTGAGTTTGTGTAGGTTTGGTCGATCGTTTATGACGATTGCGCTCGGCGAGAGCGCGTCGGGGGCGTTGGAGCCGGCGACATTGTTTAGCGTGGACGAGGCGCTCGAACGCGCCGCCGGGAAAAAGGAGAAAAAGTGGCAAAAGTCTAAGTCCAAAGTCGATATCGCCGCCCGCTTCGCCAATCCCAATGCGTTGCGAATTGCCATAGATGTCTCGTACGAGCAAGATTCCACGCGCGCGCGTCGAAGCGTGGCGAAGCAGTTGTGCGAGTGCGTCGGCGTGTCGCACCGAAACGACAATTTAGCGTTGACGTATTGCGCGTGGCGAGGCCCAATCGCGGAAGAATCGCGTGAATACTTTTTTAGTGACCGCTGGGATTGCATTAAAAAGGATGATCGCGATGTTGAAGAGGTTTTCGCGCCGGAAGACATCGTGTACATGTCTCCGGATGCGGACGAAGCGCTGGATGAAGTCGACGCGAGCAAAGTGTACGTCGTCGGTGGCATCGTGGATTTAGCCACAAGAGGCATGCGCACCAGCGTCACTCGCGCCACGAATGCTGGTTTGCGCGCCGTGCGGCTGCCTATTCGTGAATTTAAGCCCGAGCAAACGCACACGGTGTTGAATATAGATGCGGTGGTGAAAATTCTCGCCGCTCGGCGCTCTGGATTGAGCTGGGACGAGACGTTTGAGCGAGAATTGCCGAAACGACAGAAGAAGGAACGGCCGAAACGAGAGAAACGCGAACGCGTCGTCGAATAGTTGTATACTACGTAGTCTTGATTTTTTATTTTACAAGCATAGAATTCTAGGAGTGCGGCGAAGGCAATGCGCTTCGTTTTTCGGCGAGAAACGTTTGCAGCGATTTGAGACGTCTATCGATGTCGTCCAATACGCCATCCTCAACGACACCCACGCGCCAATCCCTGTCATCCTCAACCACGCGCGCCCCTGCATCATCTATAAGTTTTGTAGTCTGTGACGGCGTCCACGTCACTGGCGGATCGTCGTCGCGCGTCGGTCGAGTCTTGACGGTTGAACGTGCCACCGAGCGTTGCGTCTGTTTCAATCTCGCGTTCATCTCGCGCAATTTCACACGCAATCGCTTCTCAGTCTCCTTGCATTCAGCAACCTCGGCTTCGAGCTCAGCGATGCGTGCGGCATCGGCGGCTTTTGCGTCCGCGGCTTCTATGGCGCGCGCTGCCAGCGCAGCTTCCGCCGCTGCCGCCTTTTGCGTCGCGGCTTCTTTAGCCTCTCTCGCCGCGCGCAATTCCAATTCCTGCTTCTTCTGCACCAACGTCGCGTTCGTCTCGCGCCTTCGACTACGTCGCGCCAACTCATCTTTAACTTCACGCAATGCTTCGCGCAAACGCGCGTTCTCCTTGACTAACGCCGACTTTGATTCTGACGCCGACGTCGACGTCGACGTCGACGCGTTCAACGAATGTGAATGTTGTGAATGTCCCCCATCTCCCCCCACGCGTTCGAGCGGCAAAGGAAAATACACGCGACCTATATATTTATCCACCCGTGTCGCCAGTAAATACCGCTTCGAATCGTCATCTACATCGAATTCTTCGTCTTCGATGTCGCCTCCGCACGCGGCTCGTCTCACCTGACTCGTCGTCAACACATCAAGAAACAACCCTCGTACCTTCCCTCGCCCATCGCGCACCGCATCGAGACAATCACAAAACATGCGCACAAAGGCATCCACGCTCATCGGTGTCGTCGACGACGCCCGCGCGCTCTTGGCGCACATAGAGGCGAGCCAAGAGCGCGAGAAGACATTTGCAAAACAATCATCAGACACAGATGCATCCATCCGACGCCCGCTGTCGTCCGCGAGGGCAATCTCCACGGACTCATCGTCGTGAATCACCACGCGCACGCGATGCGGGCGATGGCGCAAGGGCAGCGTGCGATCGATGACGCGCATGCGCGCGAATGATGCGTGTCAATGACTGACAACGGTCCACACATCTGCGCGCGTTTTCCGTCGCGTCGCGTCGCGTCGACGCCACCGCCACCGTCGGCTCGCGCGGTGCATCCAGACGCGCTGCGTGATGCAGAGCGCACGAATTTACGCGGTGTGGGACCGCGCGCTGTCGTTCGTGCACGCGATTCGCGCGTTCATCGAGTGGGTGCTCAGCCACAACGCGTCGCGTTTCGGCATCGCCTCGCGCGCGTCGCGCGACGATGCGCGCAAAAGGCGAGCGCAAAAGGCGCGCGTGGTGCGTGTCGTCGCGTTCGGCGGTGCCATGGCGCGAGACGCCGCGCGTGTCGTTGCGCGGGCGTTGGATTCGTGCGTTGATGCCAATCGTCTCGAGGTGGTTGACGCGCCTTCGCGCGTCGTCACTGCCGCGATCGCCGAGCCCGAGGCGCACGACGACCAAGGCGTGGCGTATGTCATCATCGTAGAAACCGCGGAAGGGGATGAGCCGGCGATAGAGGCGCGAGAGGTGGTGCGTGAGGTGCTTCGTGCGGCGGCGAGCGCGAGCGCGGGAACGGGCGCGTCGACGCCGACGTACGCGTTGGTTGCGATTGGCGACACAAACATCATTCCAGACCGCAGCGCGTTTAGAAGTAATCAAAATGTGAGCGCGGATTGCAACGCTGTGGGGCACACGATTGATAATGCGTTACGTTTGAGATTGGGATGGAGGCGCGTCGGTCGGCGGATGGATGTGGACGCCGCAAAGTTATCCGAGGATTGGGCGCGCGCGGACGACGCGCCGGCGGAGATTGCGCGTTGGGCGCGCGACGTCGTGCACGCATTAGCCGCATAGCGCGTCGCTGTTGTTGGCAGCGCACGATTAGATAGCAAGTAGTAGCGTTTACGAATAGAAGAGGATTGAATTGACATTGACGATGTGGTTGTCAGAGGGCCAAACGTAACATTTCCGCGAGTTCGGCATCGTTTAACGCCACGGCGTTGCCCTTCATGGATGAACTTTGCTTGCTCTTTTCAATCACGCTCGGGAAGTCGGACGGTTTGAGTCCAAAAGACCCGAGACCGGGCACGGAGCAATGCTCAACGAGGTCGACGAGAAATGCGACGCCGTCTTGCGCGGTGGCGTTTGGATTACCCGTAATCGCGCGAGCGACATCTACGTATCGCGCGAGCGCTCGCTTGGCCAGTTCCGGGTCATCTTTCGCCACGCGACCTTCCAACGCGCCAATATTAATCGTCCACGAGTGCGGTAAGAGGGCGGCACAAATGGCGCCGTGCGGCGCGTGCAACAATCCTCCCAATGTCCCGCTAAATCCGTGCACGGCGCCGAGCTTCGCGTTCGCTAGCGACAATCCACCATAGTACGAGCACAAGCACATTTGTTCGCGCGCGTCGATATCCGAACCGTCATCTACGACGCGTCGGAGCGCGCCCGCACCGGCGAGAATACCCGCCATCGAAATCGCATCCACCATTGGATTGGGCGTACAGCATACGTACGGTTCAATGCACTGCGTCAACGCATCCAAGCCCGTGTGCGCGGTGACGTCTCGCGGGAGCGTCAACGTTAATAGCGGGTCAATAACCTGCGCATGCGTGGACAAACAATGTAAAGTCAGTCAATCGCACGCGATGGATGGCGCGAGAAACGAACGGGACAGCCAGAAAAAAGACAAAGACAAAGACGACGCACCGCAACGGATGGTAACATAAATGGATGCCTCATTGACACCTTTCGATCGCCTGCCTCCAAAACTGAATTCTTCGCCACTTCCGCACCAGGCCCAGCGGTGGTGGGAATAGCAATAAACGGCGCCGTGCGCTTCGTTAACGGTTGCGCGCGGCCGACGACTTCTAAAAATTCATACAAATCCGGCTCAGCTCCGCCATTGGTAATCATCGCCGCCACACACTTTGCCGTATCCACCGCCGTTCCCCCGCCGACGGCTACGACGATCCCACATTTATTTTTCGTGGCGAACTCGATGCAAGCGATCGCGCTCGCCACCGTGGGCTCGCCTCGCGGGCACCGAAACGTCGCCGCGCGCGCCCCGAGCTCACCCACCAATTTCTCCTCGAGCGGCTTGGAAAACCGCTCCGACTCGCCGGTAACAATCAAAACTGGATTCTTTGTCGTATCCACGCCTTCGAGCTCGGCGAGCTCGCGAACGAGCGCCGGTACGCGGTCAAACGCGCCGCGTCCGAAAACCATGCGCGTTGCGGTTTGGAATTCAAACGGCGCCACCGCCGCGGCGGTGCGCGACATCATCCGTCGCGGCGTCGACGCACGATTTGTACGCGAGTGTTTTGCGGCGTTCGCGTTCACCGACGTCGCGTGCGTCGCGTGCGCGGCGCGCATGCCTCGCTCGAGCGTCGTAGGATAAAGCGACGCCATTCGTGCGCACGCGTCAAAACTCATGGCTGACGGCGCCGCGCGCGGCGGTACGCGCGGCGGACGCGATCAATTCTCGTGGGATAACGTGAAATCCGACGCCGACCGCGAGCATTACCTCGGGCACTCTGTCAAGGCGTCCGTCGGGCGTTGGCAAAAGGGTAAAGATTTGTTTTGGTACACCAGGGAGAGCGGTGCGAACGACAAAGACGCGCCGACGAGCGCGAAAGACGCCGCGAGGGAGTTTGCGGCAATCAAGGCGAAAGAAGATGCGGCGATTGCGGCGGCGTTGGGGTTAGAAGCACCCGGTTCGAAGGGTGAGAAGCGCAGGAAGTCGTCGTCGCGAAGACGCGAAGACGACCGGGACGGCGACAAAAAACATAAGCGGCGCCGACGGCGACGGCGGGATGACGGTAGTGTCAGCGATAGTTCGAGTAGTAGTTTAAGTAGTAGTTCCAGTTCGTCGTACGAGCGGCGGCGTCGTCGACGAAAGATGAAAAAGGAGGCGAAGAAGGCTAAAAACCAAAGCGAGCGCCGTTCGAGGTCGCGGTCAAGGTCGCGCAGCCGCGAACGCGAACGGTCGCGCCGCGAGCGATAAAACGCCCATGCTCTTGATTTGTGTTCTGTGTATAAGCCATATCCAGCGCCGTCACGGGTGCGATACGAATGTAGTAATACGAATAGCGATTAATTTCAACGCGTCGCGTCACTTTGCGCCTCTCGCGCGCCGCACGCTCTCGCACGCCGACGCCATGTCCACCGCCCATCTCCCGCCAGATGTTCTTCAAAACCTCGCCCAGCACATCGCCGAAGACGTCATCACGGGCAACTATGACTTTGGGCGACAAAAGATTCGCGTTGTTTCCACGGTGAGCTTTGGTTTTGGAAGTTTGTCCCCGACATCCTTGGTGTGGTACGCGCTCTCTCGCCTCGTGCTCATCGGCATCCTCGCCGTCGTCATCGTCGGTGGACTCGTGTACACGCATCCGGAGGCAGTGTACGCGCGCATCGATGCGTGGATGCGGGCGCGGGTGTTGAAGGAGGCGAGCGAGAGAACGCGGTGCGACGTAACCGTCGAAAGCATTCGCGCGCGCTGGAATTCCGTCGTCATTCGCGGGTTGGTGATTGGAAATCCTAAGAAAGATGGCGACGACGACGCTGATTTTAAATCTCCGCACTTGGCGTCGTTTAAGGAAATTAAAATTGCCATGCATTTTCTTTCAGCGATTGGGCGGGTGCAGCGAGGCAATTTTATTGCGGGATTCATGACGACGTATATAGACGAGATATTCATCTCTGGTGCGCGCGTGTACGTCGAAGACGCAGGGAAGAGGAAGAACTATCAAATCATGAAACCTCCTCCGACGACGGTGACGACGACGCTGACGGAGAAGAAGGATGATGTGATAGCGGACGCGCCCGCCGAAGCCGCGACGTCGACGTCGTTTTTCGGTGGGTTGACGAGCTCCTTGGAAGCGACGCAAAAGGCGTTCGATGCGCAGATTCAAGAGGCTATGAAACTTCCGGGTGCGATCGGTGAATCAATTCAAAGTGTCTCTAGCGATCTCACTAAGCGCATGTATGCATTGGTGGCGATTTTAGATAAATTACAACGCGTGCGAGTGTTGAATGACGACGAAATGAGCGCGTTGTCAAGCGACAAAATCCATCGCGCGCCGACGGTGTTGCGGATGCAAAATCTCACCCTCGCAGACTGGAACTTATCAATTCTTTCAGTCGCTGAGACGCCATTTTCGTTCGCGCGATGGGAATTGAATAACTTCCTCGGTAATCCGCGAGAATTGGGCAAAAGCGTCGCCGTGGGATTGGTGCAAGAAATAATCAATGATTTCCATCGAAAGATTTTTGGCGGCATCACCAACGGCGTGGGCGCCATTGGAAACGGTATATTCGACGCGGGCTCGTTCGTCGTCGGTGGCGCCGTCGGTGGGGTCACGACGGTTGGAAGCGGACTCGTGAGCGGCGTCACGACGGTTGGAAGCGGATTGGTCGGCGGCGTCGCGACAGTTGGAGGTGGATTGGTCGGCGGCGTCGCGACAGTTGGAGGCGGATTGGTCGGCGGCGTCACGACGGTTGGAAGCGGACTCGTGAGCGGCGTCACGACGGTTGGAAGCGGATTGGTTGGTGGCATCACGAACGCCGGGCAAGCGCTCGCATCAAGCACAAGCTTCAAATAATAATACTAGAATATACACTGCTGTAAACAATCACTATTGCCGCCGCTACCGCACGTGCGGTGCGTCTCTAAAACTACGTTTTCTTACCGATGCCGCGAGTAGAGGCGATGGCTTCTTCGGCGCGCGCTAAAATCACACTAAAATCCACATCGTTATGGCGCTTCCACGTGTGATGGCGCGCCCATTCTTTACTTGGGAACGCGGGTGAATTCAACCCGTGTAAAATTCGAGCGACTGCGCGCGCAGACATCATACCAGATCCACCACCTTTACCGCCGCTTCGATGCGCCAACAACGTCTTGACATCAGGGCCGAGCAGCGTCGACTCGCGCTTGACCACATCTGGCGGCGACGGGAGCATGTCTGTGTTCTCATCCAAGTACTCCGCCAGGCATGTACGTAATAATTCGCCCTGCGCATCTTCGTTTTCGGCGTTAGCGGCGTTATCCATGGCGATGTACAAGGCGTCAATCTTCCCGACTGAACACGCCTCTATGTCCCGACAATGGTCGGCGAGCGCTGTGGCGAGCGGTATGATGTCTTTTGGCGGTTGACGAATAATCTCAAATCCCACCGCGCGATCAGATAGCTCATATCGCACTTGATCGTGTTTAGATAGTGCCTTCAACTGCGCGGCGACATCGTCAAATCCACTTTGCATGAGCATCGCCGCATCCACAATTTTAAACTTGTACTTGGACGCCTTTGGTTTCGGCACGAGCTTGGCAATCGCTGCCGCAAGTGGGCACTCCTCACCAATCTCCGCGGGCGAGCGACCGTAGAACTCAGCCTCACACGTCGCCCGCAGATCCGGTAATACGCGAATGAGACCCTTGGCGTGCTGAGCGTCGAGCTCGTTCACCGCCGACGGATCACGAGAACGAATATCAATCAATCCTTCGCCCCATAAATCCAAACACGACAGTACGGTTTCAATTGCCTCGATGCGCATGTCGAGCTTGATTTCCATTTCATTCGCGGAGATGGCGCCGACGCATGGCGTCCACGCCTCGTTCTCGCCGGTGCTTTCCTTTGCGCTCACCGGACCAGATTGAAAGATGTGCTGGAGCAACTTTGTGATGGATGGACGGTCGACGCCGTCCGCGTAGGTCAACGACCTGGAGCGCAAATAATCCACTGGATCGATAAACGTAATGCACGCCGCCGGTGCACCATCGCGCCCTGCGCGTCCAGCTTGTTGGATGTATGCTTCAGGCGAGCGCGGAAGAGCAAAATTTATCACCGCGCGCACGTCAGATTTGTCCAATCCCATGCCAAACGCGATGGTGGCGACGACGACGCGAATTTTACTCATCATGAATTCGCTCTGTGTCTGACGCCGCTGCGCAGGTTCTTGTTTTGCATGATACGATTTGGCTTTGATGCCGTTATCATACAAGTATGTCGCCACTTTATCGGCGTCGGCTCGAAAAGACGTGTACACGATGACGCTTCCGGTTTGGAGTAATTCGTCATACTTTAACATGTGTAGCAATGTCTTTTCGCGTGCGAGCTCTGGAACACGCATGACGGACAAAATTAAATTATCGCGCACGCGCACGTTGCGCAGAACACCGTCGCTTGGAATTCCGAGCTGTTTGATGAGGGATAATTCGGTCTTTTTCGTCGCCGTGGCGGTGAGCGCGAGCGTCGTCTTTGCCCGCACGCGATCGCCTAGAATACGCCCCAGTCGATGATACGCTGGGCGGAAATTGTGCGACCATTCACTCACGCAGTGTGCTTCGTCAATCACCGCCAAGGAAACCCCACCTTGAAGATTTAACAAGTCGTTCACGAAATGTTCATTCAATAGTCGTTCAGGGGAGACGAAGAGAACTTTGAATTCGCCAGCGCGCAAGCGCGTCAACGTTTCCCACATGTCGTTCCGATGCATGTCACTTCGTAAAGATCCCCCTGGTAGAGATGGCGGAAGTGAGTCTAACTGATCCGCCATGAGCGCGAGTAACGGCGACACGACTAGCGTGAGCCCGGGAAGGAGCATGGCTGGAAGTTGATACGTTAGACTCTTCCCGGCGCCCGTCGGTAGCATAGCCAACGTGTTTTCCCCGCGTAACACACGCTGGACAATCTCCAACTGCCCAGGTCGAAAGCCGTCGTGGCCAAATCCACGCTTTAAAACATCAGTGAGATTTTCTTCGCTTGGATCGCGCGCAGCGAGGGCGATTGCGGCTTGCATTTCTGGTCCAACTTCAAGTCGAGCGCGTCGCTCAGCCTCTGCCTTGGCGCACTCCGCGGCGGCAGCGGTAATGTACTCGCGTGCTAAGCCATCCGCAGCTTCTCTCGCCTTGAGTGCTTTCTTCGCCGGCGTGAGCTTATCAACCATGGCAACATTCGCCTCGGGAGGTGGCTCTGTCCAGTCGCCCGACGCCCAAATGGAAGGCGGTTCGGCGTCAACCTTTGGCGCGTCTTCGCGATCCGCCGCCTTATTCTTCCCTCGCCGACCACCACCGTAGCGATAGTGCGTCGCCGCTTTTTTACGCGCACCATTTTTTACCTTGGACTTGTACGTGCGCTTCAAATTCGTCTTAATAAAATTACCCTTGGACGCCTTTAACTTGGCTCGCTTTTGTTCAGCTTCGAATTCGGCGCGGATGTCCGCAGCTGTCTTTGGCTTTGTCGGCTCCGACGTCGCCGCGCCTGCATCGCGTGCCGCGCTCGTCGACGCATTGCCACCCGTGCGCGCCACCGCAACAGCACTCGCCGCAGTAGCGCCCACCACCACCGGTGCATCCGCCTTCTTCCTTCGCTTTTTCGTCTTGTCCTCATTCAACATCGCGCTCACGCCCAACTCCAACGTTTCCCTCTTCACTCGATTCGCATCGTCACGCATCGCCGCAATCGTCGCCTCACATAGCAACGGCACAGTTTTTCCATCCTCTCCAATCGCGCGCTCGCGCGCACTCTTCAGCGACGCGAAAGCTTTCGTCGAAGTTGCGCCGCCGACGACACGAGACGCGAAATCCGTCTTGACCGACACCGTCGTCTCAACCAACGGCCGTCGCATCACCGACGCCTGTGCGACCGCGCCCATCGCCATCGACGGTGGTACGCATCCATTTTCATCGTTCCGCGTGCGGTTCACCAATCTCGGAGATCGCCTCGGCGTCAAGGAGAGCTCCGTCGTCGGTCGCGTCCGCGTCGCCTTGACTGGCGTCGCCTCGATCGCCTCATCATCGTCATCACCCCCGCTCTCCGTCGCCGCCAACCCGCGCTGAATGTCGCGGTAACTCACCGTCTTCACGTTTACTTCGTCTTCAGCGCGCAAGACCGCGGCGGTGGCGCGCCGTTCGGGCGTGCGCGCGGCGCGAGGCGCGCAGCTCAGCGCCTTGTATTCAGAATACATCGTCTTCACCGCGACGTCCGCCTCGACGTCGGCGCGAACGGGCCTGCGCCCGCGCGTGGTTTGAAACTCATGCTCCCAGCGTTTGATTCGCGCCTTGAGCGCGTCGATGTCGACGCGCGACGCCATAGACACGCGCGCGGAGCTGTGTGGTGACAGCTCGAAATAAATTTGAAATGTGTGCGCCATTGTGCGCCGCGCGCGATCGCGTCGTCGCTCGTGCCACCGCGCGCGTCGCGTCGAGATGAAGTTCAAAGCCACGCTCGGAGACGTCGGTGCGCGCTGGCTCGATCGATTCGTGCCGATATTCGATAAACTCGGGAGCGAATGTGTGCTCTTGTTGACACCATCTACGCTGTACATTTGCGCGAGCGCGCGCGTGGGCGGGGGCGTGGAAACGCACGTAGACTTTAGAGTGGATGAAATTTTTGAATCGTACAAGATTTCGAGCGTGAATGCGGATAAGATTGCGGTGAAATTGGAGCCCATGCAATTGGCGCGCGTGCTCAGAGGGTTGATCGGCGTGGAGGCGCGAAGCGTGGATGTCAAGTTGATTAAACGCGTGCTGTCTCCGGAAATATCCACTCGTTCGATGCCATTTGTGAATTTTACCACAGTACAGTGTGCGGTGGATGTGTCGCAAGACGTGCCGGTGGTTGGACCGCTGAATAGAATGGAGGTGGAGGCGTACGAGACGCTCGTCGGGGCGAATGTCGTCGACGTGCCGTATTGGCTCGACGCCGACCGATACGCGTTGGAGTCGATACGTGAGACCATCGAACGGTTTTCGAAAGTCAGTGAGAGCGTGGAGATTACTACGACGCGCACGGGGGCGTTGTATGTGAGCGCGAGTAAATATTCTGTGAGCGTACTCGGGACGGAGTATCGCGGGTTGCGCGTGCTGCCAACGGATGCCGACGAGTACGACGAACACGCGCGCGAACCAGCCACAGTGAGCGCGCGATTAGCAGAGATTAAATCCACCGGCGTGGGTAGTACGGTGCGCGTAAACACCAAGCATTTATCGCGCGGCTTGCTCGGATGCTCGAGTAATCCGAGTAACTTATTGATTGGTTTAGCCGCGCGCGGGAATTTTCTAGAAATGGTGTTTCGGTACGGCGCCCAAACCGAACAGGAAGGCGATTCGGTTGGATTTATGGTTCGCATTCCCGTACAAGATGAAGCGGATGGAATTGATGATTAGATGAAGATAGCACGCGATGAATGATGACGAGCAACGACGACGACGACGATGTGACACATGTAGAATGAAAACTAGAGAAGCTAAACGATGATTACAAATACGCGAACTCAATCCTTTTTACCTTGCACCATGTCGTCTTCGGCGCGCAAATACTCCCCAACATCCGACATGTGAAAGGCCACGATTGCACTCGGGTCTAATTTTCGGCAATCCTGCGTGCTCTTCGCCGCAACGCCGAATCCAATGGGAATATCCGACATGGAATAAATGACGACGCCCGCGTTTGCCGGCGTGTTTTCTGAAATCCGCCCCAAACCGCTCTTCAACAAGTGATTTCCGTACAAGAAACTCATCTCTGACGTTGGTTTCACCCACATCTATTTGAATACGTAAAGCACGCCGAGGTTAGTGCGCGAACGAGGCGCATGTACATTTAACAGAGAGTGACGTCGTCCGCAGCCGTCGACGCCGCTCGCCCTCTTCGCGTACGTATATAAGAACACGTCTTCTTCATCGTTAAATCAGTTTGAAGACTGAATGTGCTTCAATCATCGGGCGTGGGCGATACAAGCACACTCTTTCCCACGCGCACGTACCTTATATTTCGCATGCGCCGCCAATAAATCCAACGCCCCGACCATCAACTTGAACTTGTCGCTGTGCGTAAACTTCCCTATGCACAACCCCAAGCTCACGAGCTGATCGCGCCCGATCGACACCGCGCGTTTCATCACATCATCACGCACGTAATACACACGTTTCTTATGCAAACGCAAAGAATGCGGCGCATCCGTGCGCTGGAGGATATTCTCAATGTTCTTTCCGACAAACGAAAAGAGCTTGGTCAACACTTGTTCGAGCTCGGACTCCTCGAGCGGACGCATGACGCCCTGAGCGCGCGACTGCGAGTCGGGCGTGCGATACAAAAGCGTGCGTTCGGTCGCTCCGTGGCGCGAGTGGCGCGCGAGCGAGCGATAGCGTCGATGAATGGCGTCATGCATTCGGCTGCGCAGCCGCCAGCCGCCGCCGGGACACAACACACACGCGCCCGACCGCAACAATCGGCGCCATTCGGTGACGCGCGCGCGTATCCGTCGCTCGACGCCGCGAAAAAGTGCGAGCACGAGAGCGAACACGCGCGTTCGCATCGCGCGATTGGTGTGCATTGCGCGCGACGTGGGGTAATTGCGCGGTGATCAGACGCACATCATGGCCACCGCAGGCGCCGCGGGCGGACGCATCACCGCCGGTGCGGGTTTGAATCTTCTCGGGCAGCACGGCGCGGATAGGAACGCTGAGGCGACGGTGTATGTGGGGAATCTCGACGCGCAAGTCGAGGAGGAGGTGCTTTGGGAGTTGTTTTTACAAGCGGGACCGGTGACCAACGTGTACGTGCCCAAGGACCGCGTCACGAGTTCGCACCAAGGCTATGGGTTCGTGGAGTATAGAAACGAAGAAGACGCAGATTACGTACGTGTGCCTTTTGTTGCGTTTTTTTGCGTTCGATGCGATGCGCACGCATGACGAGGATGATAAAAATATCCGCGCTTCTGATGAGTTTCGACTCGTGAGGTTAAACGATATTATGGTTGAATTTCTTCGACTGAGTCATGATGGCGTGTCAAACGATGCGGGTGCTCGTGTGATGGTGTAAAACGCTGAAGACTGACGCGTGGGTTTGTTACGTTGACGCACACGCAGGCGATTAAGATTTTAAACATGGTGAAGCTGTTTGGCAAACCAATCAAGGTGAACAAGTCGGCTGGGGACAGACGAGACGAAGTCGGCGCCAACTTGTTTATCGGTAATCTCGACCCGGATATCGACGAAAAGTTATTATACGACACGTTCAGTGCGTTTGGGGTGGTGATTAACACGCCGAAAATTATGCGTGACGTGGATAATGGCGTGAGCAAGGGGTTTGGTTTTGTGGCGTACGATTCCTTTGACGCGTCAGACGCCGCCATAGAAGCCATGAATGGACAGTTCTTGTGCAACAAACAGATCAATGTGCAGTATGCGTTTAAGAAAGACTCTAAGGGTGAGCGTCACGGATCGCAAGCGGAGAGATTGTTAGCGCAATCGATTGAGAGGCCGAAGACGGTGCGTCCGCACACGTTGTTCTCCGCCGGTCCCACGTCTACGCCCACCGCGCTCGGCGGTGGTATGGGTATTATCCCACCTCCGCCGCCGGGTATGATGATGGGTAGTTTGCCGCCACCGCCACCGGGTATGATGGGATACGGCATGATGCACGCCCCTATTGGTGGCATGCCGCCACCGCCTGGGATGAGCATTCCGCCGCCACCGTTAGTTGGCCAAATGCCACCAGGAATGATGCAAGTCCCACCGCCCCCACCGCCGCCGCCGCAATGAATAGCACACATGGAACACAAACATGATTAGCCAACAGACGATAGCACCGCGTTAGCACGCGTTCATGAATAAAGCACAAATAAAAGAACATTATTATTCACAAGGATGACGGGACGAGACTCGACGAGTCTCTCCGGCTTCCGGCTATCACCGTCTCGATCGAGAGCGTTCTCCTCGTCGGCGCGCATCGCTCCTGCCGAACACGCTCAACCCGAGCCATAACCCTAATCCAAACGTCAACGCGCCCAAGCCTCCCATGGAGTATTGCTCGCCGGAGTCGACGCTCCTCCCACTCGTCTCTCCAACCGTCGCCCGCGTCTCCACGAAACGCTTCTTTGGCTCCAGCTCCCTCGCCGTCGGCGCATACCCCCGGACATCATAACGATACGGTATTAAAATCTCTTCGTTCATCTCGAGCGCACCGCCGCGCGCGCGCGCGCGCGCCGCCGCCGCCGCGTTGAACCGCTGCGTCGCCGAAAAAGTGTCCCGTCAGTACGCGCGCGATACTCAACACACACTCCACGCGCGCGCACATCCGTCGCGCGCACACGCACACGCACACGCACCAATAAATACTCTTCGCTCGTCCCGTGCGACCGCGCGACGTCGCTCAGCGTCACATCCGTCGCGTGCACGCGATGGAGCCAGAATCGAATTGGAGCCTCCTCGTCTCCCTCGCCCTCGTCATCGCGCCCCACCGCGCGCGCGCGCGTCGCCACGCGTCTCTCGCCGCGCGCACGCGTCGCGCACGATATCCCCCACGCACCGCGCGCGCGCGCGGCGACACCGCGCGCGATCGTCGCCATGCGCGCGGCGCGAAATGACGACAGGAGCTCCAGCGCACCGCTGCGTCGCCAGTGCACGACGCATCGCCCGCGCCGTTCCCGACCGCCGCGCTCTCGCGACACCGACAACACACCACGAACACGACGACCATGTCAAGCGCGTTGCGACGCACGTCTACGCTCGCCGCGCGAGCGCTCGCGCGCCGCGCGGATGCGAAAACCTCCTTTGCGCGCACGCAGACGCGCGGATACGCCGCGGACCCGAACGCGCCGCCCAAGGTGCCGTACCCGTGGAACGACCCGATGAATCCGAGCAATTGGAAGGAGGAGCACGTACGTCTCGAGTGATGGCGCATCGCGGCGCGGTGAAGGCGCGGTGAAGGCGTTTGAGCTCGCGCGTTGAGACGATCGATCGCGACGTCAAACGCGATCGTTTTTAGGTTGTGTATGCGCGCCAGCGCCGCGTGGTGCGCACGCTATTGCATCGACTGACGTATAGGATGTGTTCTTGGCGCGTGTGTAGGTTGTGTTTGCCGTGCTCGGAGGCTGGGCGGTGGTGATCGCGGGCGCGAAGTCGGCGTTTTCGTAAACAAATTCCAAAGTCCACTCGAGTTCTAGGCGCGTCGAACGTCGTCACCGCGTTCGCATGCGATGTATCAATACACATAATACGTAATTTCTCTCTCTTTCTTTCTCACGCGCGATGCCGCGTGGTGTGCGTCGAACGCGTACGACTCAAACGACCGTCGTCAACAACGCGGCGCTCCGCGCCCTCGCGCCTCACACCGCGACGCGTGCATGTCTAGTGAACGCGAGACGATCGCGACGCGACGCGTAGATTACACTCATTTGTGGCCGATTGCGTTAGCACCGGTGATTCCATCGATTGGATTGGCGCTTCGTTCGCATCCGGATCCTAAAGTCAGACTGGGCGCGCCAGCGGCGGTGGCTTTTGTAATCTTAGTCGGCGCGCACGGTTTCGCGCTCAACACGTCCACAGATACAAAGTAAACCATAGTGAGCACGAGTGTGGTGTGTTGCGTGCGTGTGCGACGGTTGCGTGTGGGTGAGTCAAAGCCAAGAGGTGAGATTATGGTTTCTCGAGCCGCCAGCGTTGACTCTCGACGAGGACGCGTTCGACGCGTTGCACGCCTCCCCGTGCTCTTTGCAATCATCTGTGCGATATGCAGCGCATTCTTGGTTCAGTGCGGTGCGCTCGGGATGGACACCGCGGATGACGTCGCGACGCTACGCGTAGATTTGGAACGCGCGCGCGCGTCGGCGGAGAACTTTCGCTCTGAAGCCGCCGCCGCCAAAAGAGACAAAAGAGACATCGAAGCGCGGTTGAAAACGGTGATGCAGGAGAAAAAGACGGCGATGGAGGAAATTGCGCAATTAGAGGAACTCGTTGCAGAGCTGCGGAGCGCAAAGAGATCGGATGTATTGGACATGGCGAAGAACGCGGCCGTGGGCACGGTGAAGCGGGCCAAGGCGCTCGCTCGAGACGCAAAACCGTTAATCAAGGATGTCGTGACGAAACTCAAGCCTGCGTTGATAAAGGCGGGCGCTTCGAGTCGAAATATGTTGCATCACGCGAGACGGGTGCACGCGGCGAAGATAAAGGATGCGAAGACATATTTGGCGCCGTTGCGCCGTCGTATTAAAGCCAAGATGAAGACAATGGACGCCGTCAAGGCGTACGCTACGGATAGGCACATCAACTTGTTTTTTGAAGTCACAATCAATCTCGCATTGGCTATGATTGTTCATCGGGTTATTGGGAGGATGTATCGAGGTGTTTTTGGCCGCACGTTCAAGCCGGTACCGAGACACGTTCGTAGCAAGTCGGTAGAACTCCGTTCGCCAGAGTCGACGCGCGTGTTCGCGCCGCGTCCGTAAATTTACTTTTCTGGCGCGCAACTGATACCGGCGGACAGTAGGTATTATCTCATTGTAATCATTGTAATGAAATTTAGTTACGTGTATCGATCGATCGACGACGACGGAGTTGTGTACTATTTGTGTGCGTGTGTGTGTGCTACTAATGTTCTACGTGAAATTGCAATCCGAACTACCCCATACTCACGCTTCGAGTGTGCGTCTCCTCTAGATTCGGTGACGACGACGACTCCGCGCGTAAAATACTCATCACTCCAAATATACCTCCACCTTTCGTGCGAGCACGACTGGTCACCGCATCGTTGTCGCGTAATGATGCCGACAAGGACGCGGCGTTGAACGCGGGTCCGACTTCGGCAAACGTCATAAAGCCGAGGTTCCGTTCTTCCGCCGTCGTGTGCAACCACGCGTTATCTTTCGTCTCATCCAATAGCGTAGCGTCAAAATCATCATGCAGTTCCAAATTTTGCTTTGATGACCGTTTCGCATCAAGTAACTCGAGCCATTCCGGTGAAAAAATATTAAACTTTTTAAACAAAAATGACCGAAGCGGCATCAGGAGCAAGATGAAGAGCGGAAACGCGAGCGCGATGCTCGAGCTTCGAATGCCCCATAACATGCCCACGCACGCGATTTGCACGCACGTGAATGCGTGCACTCGACTCAGAGGTACGCGACGCACGTATGACGTCGGTGGGTGCAATCGAGGTTCCATAAAGGCAATCTTGATGCGCTCCCAGAAATGGTTTTCGTACAATCCGGTGATGCCCGTGTACACGAAGAGCCCAAACAACACGGACATTGGGATGGATCTGAGGAGAGGAACGACGAGGAAACTCAACGCGATGAGGACGTTTACGAGCAACGGGCTGAGACGCTGCTCGTGCACCTTTATGACTTTACGTTGCGTCTCGCCATCGACAGTGTACTCTTCGACGTCGCTCAACGCCAAGACGTATTGAGGAGAGTGCGGGAGCGACCCCGTCGGCGGCGGCAAGCCCAAACACGACGTAATCAACACGAGGATGGACAGCACGGCAAAATTATAATGATATGCCGCACCTTTACGTAATTTGAGTTCTGGTGTGTTGCACAGTAACGTCGCGACGTTCATGTCGATGTAGTACAACGCCGTGAGCATCAGCGCCGGTCCGACGGCGATGAGCGGAATGTACGCGTCGCCCGAACTCAAATCAATCCACCAGTTGCGCGTCGTTATAGACGGCGTAAACGAGCTCGGTATTTGCAACGTTTCCAGTCCAGGAATACCGCTGAGATACGCGGTAACAGAGGCGATGATAACGGCGACGGCGAGACCGAAATCTGCGGTGACTTCGCGAATCGTCGCATTCATGTACGGCGAGCTCCGCAGTTGCACCGCCCATAATCCGAGTTGCAACGTCATCAATCCTAACATTAAGCTGAAAAGCGCCGTCGCAGTGGAATACGTATCGTCACCTAGATACTCGAATAAATGTTTCAATCCTTCAAAAATGAAAATGGCGCACACAAAGAGACTGAAAATATCCTGCGTAAATTTCGTGCATCGAGTGGCGACGTACGCGCACGCGTCTGACACGGCGATCATCATCATAAATATACTGGTCCACACGCCAACCCACGCAAACGTGGGTAAGAAATCGATATTCCACGAGTCACATCGTTTAAATAGCTCAATCAGAAATACCGTTTGCGGCCCAGCCGGGCGGAGAACAATCTCTGGCTGTCCGGCGAACACCGCCCACGCGATGCCGCTGAGCGCCTGACTGCACAAGTACTCCATCGCGCCGACGCTGGCGTTCGTTTGATTGTACGCCAATCCTCCAAACGCAATCGCGGGCCCGAGGCAGGCGAAATACATGTACAGCGTCGCACTCAAGCACTTCACCGGCGCCTCGAAGGCGTCGGTCCAATCGTTCTTATAGTGCACCCATCGTCGCTTGACGTCGCCCGCGATGCCTCCGGCAAACGTCCCCGTAAATTCCGCCCCGCGTTTCGATGCAATTTCAGCCTCAATCGTCGCTCGACGCACGTGCTCGCCCTTGAGCACCGCACACGCGCTTTCGTATCCCGCCAGCACGTGCGCCGCCGTCCTCGCCCCGCGCACATCTTTGACAAAGTCTGTGTCGTTGGCCAACTTTAAAAATCCAATTTTTATGGCGCGCAACGCTTCATTCCTGCTCAAATCCTCCAGCACCCCTCGCGGATGCAACTCTTCGGGCACGGTAACGAGCACGACAACCTTCGTATTGCGCCCATCGCTCGCGCCCAAGTTAACGTCGCGCTCGAGCGTGGTCACGGCGAACGCGCACTCACGGCGTTTGCGCTCGCGCTCCGCGCCGGCGTCTGCGTCTTCAGCGTCATTCTCGCTCGACGACGCCAACGCCTCGCCCACGAGCGCGGTTAATCCACACTCATTGACGGCGGTGAATACGCGCCCGACGGGTGTGCCGTGCGCGCGCGCGATGCGACGCACGAGGCCGCCGACAATGTCCGTTTCGCGCCAGCTGTGCGCGCGCACCGTCGTCGTCTCGGGCGTGAGCGCCGCCGTGAGCTCGACGAGAAACGCGCACCAGGGCGGGAGCGGGACGTCGATGACGGCCACGGCGTCCTCGGCGTCGGTGGCATCGGCGTCGGCGTCGACGTCGGTGGCCATCGACGCCGAAGCGTCGGTGTCTGACGACGTGACGTGCCGGAACTGTTTTTTTGTAATGCGGAACTATTGAATGATATTGAATGATATCGGGCGGGTGCGAGTTGTGGAGCTGGCGTCGAGCGTACAATGCATACAATGCGATTTTAATATTCAAAGAAGCGCTCTTCGGCGTTTACGCGCCGCGACGCGACGTGAAATACAAGCGTGAAATACAAGCCGTACGCGTACATGAAATCAACCCGCGAAGCCGCGGATGCGCGTGGAAGTTCGTTTGTCGCCATGAATCAAACGCCATTCGCACGCGGTGACCATTTCTTCTATGAGTTGCGCTAGATCGATTTCGGGTTGCCATTGGAGGAGCTCAAAAGCCTTGCTCGAGTCGCCGACGGTTTGTATCGGCTCATCCGGTCTGAAATATTTTGGATCAACTTTGACGATGACTTCACCCGTGGCTTTATTAATACCAATCTCTTCCGTGCCAGAGTTTTGAAACTTGACATCTATACCTACAGCCTTGAATGCAAACTTCACGAATTGCCGCACGGTGTGCGTCTTACCCGTCGCGACGATGAAATCTTCTGGTTCATCGAGCTGGAGCATTTTCCACATGCAAACCACGAAATCTTGCGCGTGTCCCCAGTCGCGGCGGGAGTTTAAGTTTCCAAGCTCGACTTGTTGTTGCAGACCGTGCTTGATGCGAACAGCAGCGGTGACAATCTTTTGCGTCACAAAATTTGCGCCACGTCTGCTCGATTCGTGATTGTACAAAATACCAGAAACCGCGTACAATCCGTACGCTTCTCGATGCATAATCACCGCTTGGTGCGCCATGAGTTTGGCATTCGCATACGGAGAACACGGATAGGGCGGAGTCGTTTCTCGCTGCGGAAAGACGGTCGTTTTGCCAAATATTTCAGACGAAGACGCTTGAAAGAGCTTGATTGTTGGATTAACCGTCCGAATCGCTTCAATCACGTTAAACACCCCCAACCCGACCGATTTAACCGTGGACAACGGCTGTTGAAACGATAAGTGCACGCTCGACTGCGCGGCTAGATTATAAATCTCACACGGTTTCACATCGTGAAGAATGCGCACGAGCGTCTCAAATTCCAAAATGTCTCCTTGATGAAGCACAAAACGCGACCGAAACGGCGAACTCTCGCACATAATATGCTGCAGACGCTCCGGATAATTTTGCCACGTGCTATGCGTCAAGCCGTGCACGATGTAGCCCTTGGAGAGGAGCAAATCGGTCAAGTAACTCCCCGTCTGTCCCGTAACACCTAGTATAAGTGCAACTTTCGTCATCGTCGCCGTGGTCGTCGCAGCTGCGCCCTCGTCGCCGCGCTCCACGCGCGCACCGACGCACGACGATGGGCGCGCATCGTCTCCGATGTGTTTCGGCGCCATCGCCGACGCGCGCGTCGATGACTCGCGTCGACGTGCGCGCGAACGCCTGCACATGTCCAGAACGCCAGGTTCTAATTTTTGACGACGTTGATAAGTCTAGTAATTCTACAGTACGTCCGTCGAGTACGCTGTGTTAAAGTTCGGACATTCGGTTAGTCATATATGTCTTAGAATACGTAGAGCGCTAAAATCGGTGCTGCCGCGTCATCAAAGAGCCCTATCCATCGGCGCCCTGCCGCGCGCCGTGCGACAGAACGTCGCTCGACGCCTCAGACGCCGACGAAGTGCGCCGAAACAACCGTCCATGCTCGCACACACCGCCGCGAACGCCGCGCACTTGAGCTCCCGTACGCCATCCCGCGCGCAGTTGACGCGCACCACTGTTCGATCGACGAGCGTTCGATCGACCACGCTCACGCGCGCCATGGCGTCGCAAGATGAATTGAAGAAACTCGTTGGATACAAGTCCGTGGATGATCACGTGCGCAGTGGGATGGTTGTCGGTCTCGGTACGGGATCGACGGCGTATTTCGCCGTGGAGCGCGTGGGGCAAAAGTTGGCGAGCGGCGAGCTCAAAGACGTCATTTGCATCCCGACGTCCGAACGTACGCGCGAACAAGCGGAATCTTTGAACATTCCGTTGTGCACGTTGAACGAGAAGTCTGAACTTGACGTCGCGATTGATGGCGCGGATGAAGTCGACCCGGCGCTCGCGTTGGTGAAGGGTGGCGGTGGCGCTTTGCTCCGCGAAAAGATGGTTGAAGTGATGGCGAAGAAGTTCATCGTCATTGTTGATGAATCCAAGTTGTGCAAGGGCCTTGGCCCGGGCTTCCCTTTGCCGGTTGAGATTACTCCGTTCTGCCACATGCACACTTTGCGCACCATTGCCAAGCTTCCGGCGCTCGCCGGATGCGAAGCCGTCTTGCGCATGGGCTCGTCGAGCAACAACAAGAATGACGGTGACAACATCGCTGTGACGGATAACGGCAACTACATTGTTGACTTGCACTTCAAGACCCCGATTGCGGATCCGGTCGCGGCGGCGAGCCAATTGAAGAACACCGTCGGTGTCGTTGACCACGGTTTGTTCGTCGGCATGTCTTACCAAGTCATCGTCGCGGGCAAGGATGGTATTCGCGTCGCGGGTACGGATGGCGAAGCGGCGTGGTGGTAGAGAGACAAAGCAAGCATGCCTTTTTTTTAATTAAAAAGATTTCTTATACAAAACAAGCAAAACTTTGCATTTCTGAAAAGCTTGCGTAGTCACTAAATTCTCGCTAACTGTGTGCGTGTGTCTTACACCTTTTGCACGACATTCCACTCGCGTTCCTCCATGTGAATCAAGTAGCATAGTAGACGGTAGAACGCACTCAACTCGCCGAGTGACTTTGCCGTGCGTTCATTGATCTTTGCCTCAACTTTAATGCCAGGCACCGCTTGGAGTAACACCCGAGGAAGTGGCTCTGAAAACGACTTGCATCGCTCCCACAACTCATCGCCTTGTTTACCAACCTTGCCTGGAAATATGCACGCTACCGTGGCGCCAGCAAACGCCAAGGATGCTTGAATCAACAATTCGAGGTAAACGAGCAAGCACGAGGCAACTTTGAGAATTAATCGAAACGGCACGATGGAGCCTTTGCCGACGACCACGAAAGCATCGAGAGTAGCGTGTGCGGCGGCATCGGCTCTCGATGCAAACGTTGTCGATTCTTCATCCTTTTTTTGCTCTTTCAATTCGGCGATGGTTTTTTTCGCACTTGCCGCAACTTCTGACGCGCGAAAACGCATCTTTGAAATCATCTCCGCCTCGTGCTTCATGAAGGAGCCAAACTCTTCAGCGTGTCTTGCTGCTGCGCGACGGGCCGATTCTGCAGCCGCAGCCGTGCGCAACGCCGCAGTTTCAGCGCTTTGACTCGCCCACTGCTGACACTCAGTGGCCCAGCCGCTGTACGTGCGCGGGGTAACGCGCAACTCTTCCGTTGCTTCGTCGGTCACATCTGACACATCGGCAACTTCTTTCCCTTCGGCGACTGCTGCACTTTGCCGCCTCTTACTGGGACTCAATCCAGCGTCTCTGTCAAACCATTTATGCGCATCTTCGTATCCCATGTCGAAAAGTTGCTTGAGCTTGTACGGCTCTGGTGGATACAAGCACCACCAAATTGGAATATACTTGTTCGGCTTGATGTCAGCGCGGGAGGAATAAAATGGATTAACGACGACAATGTTTGGATTGTCCTCTTTGCAATGCAACTTGCTGAACGTGCCCTTTTTAGGAAACCCTTTCCACACTTGCATGTCCGTGAGCGCACCATCAAGACACAACCCAAACCCTTTCAGCCACAACGGTAACCCGCAGAGCGGAACAATGCACGACGAACACAGCAACGCTTGGATGAAAAAGTCGTAACTCGGGAACCGTCTGATTCTCAAATTCTTCCACGTCGGAAATATTCGCGTTATTGACACCTCAAACCGCCCTTCGACGAGCTTGTGCGCTTCTGGATCGCAAAACTCTGTCATCGCGCCTCGACAATAACTTCGAAGCTGAAACGCCCCCCACACCGAACGCCGCGCGCGCGCAGCGCAAATGTACACATACTGCACCAACGCGTCCAAGTCACAATCCATAAACAACAATGCTCCACTAAGCGCGCCTCCGCTCGTCCCATACACTTTCACTCGCCTACACGTGCGTGCGCGCGAACGTTCACCCGTCAGTCTCGAATATTCAAACCGCGCGGCAAAGCACGCACAGGTACACACGCGCGCGCGCGCGAACGACGCGACGACGACGACGACGACGACGTACTCATGTAACCCGCGTTCCCGCATAGCCTTCACGACCCCAATGTAATACACAAACAACCACCCAGAGCTCCCGAGGGCGATCTTGTACTCGAAATCTTTCCCACCGTTGCCCGACGTCGATGCGGCGGTGCGCGGCGACGTCGTGTCGGCGCGAACGGGTTCGCGCGTGGACGACGACGGCGACGGTGGCGGTGGCGGCGCCGCCGGCGGCGCGTGGGCTTTCGGGCGCGACATGGGCTGGGCGTCGAACGCCGCGCGCGAGTGACGCGAGGCGTGGGCCGTGCCGCGTCACGCCACAAAAGCCCTAAAATGTTCGTCCGTTTTAGGGTATAGGGTACAGTGTGCAAACTGGGCACCGCGCGCCGACCACGAACGACGTCATTTATCGTCGCGCGTGCGTCCGCGCGCGTCGCATCGACGACGCGCACGCGCGCGGGCACACAGACGACATGTATGCTATTCAACGAAAGAGCGCGTTACGCAGTGTGGACGATATCGAGCCGCGTGACGTGCGATGTGTATTTGAGTTTAAGTGCGTCTCGGATGATGTGAGGCGACGCGCGCGACAATGGTAACGCGTGTATGCGATCGACTGACAACGTTGTACGTTGCGCGCGGGTGTAGGTATTTTAATTCTATTCAGAGTGAGATGCTTGATTTCGTGGTGAATACGAATGAATCGTTCGTGACGAGTACGTGAAGTGATGCGCGACGATGAGGACGCCGACTGACGCGATGGGTATTTTCTGTTGTACGTACAGGTGCACCCACGGGATCGGGCAAGACGGTGCTGTTTGAATTGGCTATTTTGCACGCGTTGCGTGGGAAGCACGCGATATCGGTCGCGGCGCGATCGAATACGGGACGGAGAAAGGTGATTTATCTCGCACCGCTTCGATCGCTCGTGAGCGAGAAATTCCGCGATTGGAGTCATCGATTGGGACGTATTGGATTGACGTTTGCCGAGCTCACGGGGGATCGGGATTATGGTGCGGACATCTGGCGAGAAATGGAAAATGTGGATATCATCTTGGCTACGCCGGAGAAGTTTGATCGGGTGACGCGATTGGATGCGAATCGCGGAGGGATGTCATTCTTCGCGGACGTCTGCTGTGTGCTCATCGACGAAGTACATTTGATCGGGGATAGTCGAGGAGGGTGCTTGGAAGCCATCGTGAGTCGATTAAAGTTGTTGAGTAAGTCTTCCTTGCTTGCAAACTCGTATCTTCGTAGTGTGCGCTTCGGTGCGGTGAGCGCGACGATTCCGAATACAAAGAACATCGCCGACTGGCTCGGGTGCAGTCGCGCGGGATTGTGGATCTTTGGCGAAGAATTCCGCCCGGTGAAACTACAAACATATGTTCGAACGTTCCGAGATGGATCTAATGACTTTATGTTTAACAAGTTTTTGAAAGATCACGTGTATGGAGTTGTCGTTGACTTTTATTGTGGAAAACAAACGTTAGTGTTTTGCGCGTCCCGGGACAACACGTTGCAGGTCACTAAAGCTCTTGTCGCGCAGTCCAACGTGAATGGAAAAATTTTTGTTGATCAAAGGCATGCGATGACTCTTCGCGAAGCGTCGAATCGTGCGAAGAACAAGAGTCTCGCAGAGTGCATTTTGGGTGGGTGCGCGTTTCATCACGCCGGGCTTGAAAAGGAGGATCGAGAGCTCGTTGAAAGTTTGTTTCATGATCGCATCATTACAGTATTATGCAGCACCAGCACGTTGGCTATTGGTGTCAATCTTCCGGCATACTTGTGCGTTATTTGTGGCACCGATGTTTACGATGGCAATGGATCTTATAAGGAAATTAGCATGGACAGTCTCGTTCAAATGATCGGTCGAGCAGGTCGACCTCAATTTGACAGCGAAGGCGTGGCGGTTGTGATGACCAAGAATTCTCTTCGTCAACGATATGAAGGGTTAGTACACGGCAAATCACCTCTCGAGTCCAGCCTTGGTGCCGAGTTGCCAGAGTATTTGAACGCTGAAATAAGTTGTCGTACAGTGAATTCAAAAGCCGACGCCCACGAATGGTTGAAGAGCACATTTTACTTTATCCGCATGTGGGCCGATCCGAAAAGGTACGGACTCAAGCCGAACGAAACGATTGACGCTGCTGTGAAACGCATCGTCGACACGACGCTTGATGCGCTTACATCAGCGGGAATGTGCGCGTTGAATGAAAACGACGCACTTCTTCCACGACGCGCTGGTGATATCATGTCTCTTCGATATTTGCGGTTCGAAACCATGAAAGGAATCATGCGAGCGATCAAGACGCCGCAGTTCAGTGATTTACTCATGATGGTGTGCTCGAGTAACGAGCTCAAAGGGATCAAACTTCGACGAGATGAGCGGAAAAGCTTAAAGACATTGAACTTGGACGGTGAATCTGGCTTGATTCGTTACCCATTACGCGAAGCTACTGGAAAAACAAAGAAGCTCACTGTATCGAAAGTTATCCGCACATCGAGTGAAAAGTTGTATCTCGTAGCGCAGTACATGTTGACTGATGTGTTGGAACCCAAATTGACTATTCTTCCATCGATGCGCATTGAAGGCGAAAAGGTGTTTCACATTGGCGTTCGCATCTTGAAAGCCGCGTCAGAGTATTTTCAATCTACTGCGACATTTTCTGCAGCCACGAATGCGTTCGCGCTCGCAAAGTCGTTGGACCAAGGCGTGCACATGTGGCCAGATTCGAAGATTCATATCTCTCAATTGAAACACGCTCGCGGAAAAAAGACGATCGGTAAGCTTTTGGATTCCAAAATTTCTACGTTGAGCGACGTTGAACGAGCTGATCCTCGCCGTATTGAGATGGTGCTCGGCAAAGACTTTCCATTTGGTAACAATTTGCAGAGTGATGTTAAAGATTTGCCCTCTGCTTTACGCATTGAGATGTCGCACGAATGTGTTGGTGTGAGCTCATGGAACATTGATGTCAAAATCTTCTTCAAAGACGCTCGAGACAACAGAATGTCACACAACCACTTGCCATCGAAATACCCTGGAACTCTTTTCGTCGGCTCCGAGCATGATGATTGCTTGTTATTCGTTGGTCGTTTACCAGTCAAGGAAGTTGATTTCAATACCGATGTTTCGGCGACTGGAAAATACGACGACGCCATATTTCACGCCCGCATCCATTGTTCGAGCGCGCCGACGGGCACGTTACCGCTCTGCTTAATGGCGTGCATCATCTTTGAGCGATGTATCGGTCGCGACATGCAATTGAACTATTTCATCGAGCGTGGTGGTGGTTCTCCACGAACACCGAGCAAGCAAGTCCGCAGTAATATTGTTTCGCCAACGGCGAAGACGCCTCAATTCTCAGCGTCACCGAGCTGGAAGCAAACGACGTTGGATTCGCACACAAAGCGATTCAAGCTCTCTCAAGACGACGGTAACATACGTCGACAAGTGACATTTGATGATTTTAAAATGCCCGAAGAAGATTTGGTTGGATTGCTTCGCGCTGAGTCGCCTCGCATCGTGAGGTCTGCACTGGTGCCTGACGCCAATCTCGCCGAAAGCGACGCCGAAAGCGACGCCGAAAACTGGAACTTTGTGTTTCAATAATGATATGAATCGTATGTAAAATTGTAATAATGATGTATATCGCGTTTGTTTGATTTGTTTGTACTGATATTACATGTTTCATGCTCGTTTAATCAGCCTCTCCGCTGATTTCGCCTTCGACGCTTTGAATGCTCGCGCGCAAATCTTCAATCGCGCCGTCGAAAAGCTGTTGCAGATGTGCTGGTTGATCCAGCGTGCTATGGACGTCAACAACTACTTTGCAAGTCTTATGAAGTTTCCATAACGCTTTGAGTAATCCCAAGCGGTCCGAGCGTGACAGCGGTGGCGCCGGAGTACTCGGCGACAACGTCGTCGCGGACATTGGCGTGGGCGCGAGCGGCGTGGGCAATGAAGCCACCGACGCCGGACTCGGTGGCGGTGCTCTGAAATTTGGCGATGGTGATGGGTACGATGCAGACGGTGGGGTGTCCAGGGGGATACCCGCACCAATGGGAACGACGTTTTCGCTCAGAACTCTCCTATGCATGATGGCTGGTGTAGACGCTCGAGAGCTTGGCGTTTCGGGAGCGCGCTCCACCGCTCGAGCCGGCGTGAGAAATGGTGCGCCTGCAGCCGTAACTGTCGCTGGAACTTCTACACTGAAGAAAGATTGAATCAGCGACGGCACACCACCGTTGACGCCCGCGGCGAGCGAGCCTTGAAGTAGACGCTGGAGTAACTCGGCTTGCGGCGCGCGAGCGTTTGCCGCCGCGAGAAGCGTCGTCGTTTGCTCGTCGAGCATTTGGATTGCACTCTGACACGGGTTCATCTCTTCAACCTTGGTATCCGCAATGGAGAGGCGAGGGACGAGTCCAGGGAATGCACCATTGACGGTGATGGTGGTGCGTCGTCTGCCTTGATACCGAAGAGGCGCGACGATTGGGCCGTGTTGTTGGCTCACCTCGCCGCTCTCCGTGAACAGCACGGGCGTGTCAAACGTGAATACTCTGCATTGCGAAAATCCCGTGCCCCCAACGCCGCCACCGACATCCGATTGCTCGAATGAATGCACGTCACGTTGTACAGCCATAATTTGCAAACCAGCGCAACCCTCGTCGATGACGGGTTCGACATTCGTCAACAACGCCTTGATTAGAGTGCCGCTCGGCACATAGTTTGAGAATTCCTTGACAAGCTTTCGATTCATGTCGCCGAGCGTTCGGTCGAGCGATTCTCGGTAAATCCACTCAGCGCCGTTTTTTTCACCCCAAGCATCGCCAATTAAACGAATGCGCCAAAATGTTGCGGGATCTGGAGGTGGTTTACCCTCCATGTCCCACTTGTACTGTTTTGCATCGCCGACATTTGACGTCGCGTGCAGGCGACGAAACAACTCGGACATCATCGCGTGTGATTCACTCAGCGCTCCAAACTCTCTGTGAGACTCCCATGCGATTTGCGCAGCGTCAATGACGCGAAGCGCTGCCTCGAGGTGACCTCCTTTTGTGAAAAACTCCACCGCGCGAGATAAATGCGCGAGAATTTGCGCTTCACCAATCTCCTCGGTGCCGCATCGAATACCCGCCACGGATGGCAACGGCGCGACTTTTGTAGTCAATGCGAAGAAGGAATCTCGCAAATCTTCGACGTCATGCGTAACCCATACGCATTGATGCGGTGCCGCGACAGAGAACGCTTGCATGGTGACAATCGCCGCCGCTGTCGACGCCTCAGCCGCCTCGACCCAGTTTTCTTCATTGGCCAATCTGTTTGACAGCGAGCGTAAAACTTTGACTTGCGCCGCGGGTGACGCTTTCAACGCCGACGCCAAGGCACATTCGAGCTCCACCGCACGCGGAGTATCTGTCTTGCTACTAGGATGCATCACTGCGTTCGCGAGCGCTCGGATGCACCGCTCGGCGTCCTCCAGCGCGGCGAGTGTATCCTTGACAGAATTGTTCCATCCACTCGGGCTCACCTCGGTGCCGAGTTTGAGCGCTCGCAACGACCGGGACAAACTTTCACCACATGCGGTAGATGTAAGCGGGAAAGATGCCGCATGGAGGGCATAAATCAACGTCGGACAGAGTTTCTCGCTCGTGCCAAAGATGTCTACGGCCGCTTCGAGCATCGTTCGCAAGCTCGCCACGGCGAGCTCACATACGGGAGACGGTCGCGCTGCGGCTTTGAACACCGCCGTTGCCGCACCTTGCAAAAATGCATACGGAGTAATACCTGGTGCTGCGGCTATCGCGGGAGGAAATGCTTCAATGGGAGCATTCTTGTCGCGCGCGTGCAAGGATGCCATGAGTACTTTTCTATGCTCGCGAAGCAGCGCGTTGAGAATTGGCGCCGAAGCTTCCCACGCCGACGCACTTTGCGGTCGAGACAAAATCGTAAGCATAACCCCGAGGACACCCTCCAAAGCGTTAAAACTTACCTCCTTGATCTCGTCACCATCGTCGTCGGCATTTCCGTCACTCTCTGCGGCATCTTCAAACGATAGCGTGCCTTGAGATGATTTCGGGCTCGTTCTCGGTGACGCGATAACCACCGTCGCATTGGGATCATCCTGTTGACGCATGCCAATCGCTCGAGCGGCATACCGCATCACGCCCCAATTCGATTTCACTCTAGTATGCCACTCTCGAATGAGCCGTATGATAATCGTATACACGCACGTATTTAAATGTCCCGCGTCCACGCGCTTGTCGTGTCCTGCTTCTGCCGATGACATTTTCGCAGACGACTGCGGCCCAGATGGACTCCACGCGTTGGTTTCGTCTCGCTCGTACGCGAAATCTCTCGCCGCCATGGACAGCGCGCTCACGAAGCACTTCATACGAATCGCGTCTTCGCTGAGCCACGTCCAGAGCTTGTTGGAATCTGAATCGCGAGATAACGTCAATATGCTCACCAATGCGTCGCGCCTCGCTGAGAGCGGAAGCGACGCGATGGTGTTATACTGGGACACAAGCATACGCAAGAGCGGCGCGTATGCGGCGGCCACTGAACGTCGCGCGCCAATCGATTGCCACGCAACATCCCAAGCGTGCCTCGCCAACGATGCGGCGACGATACGCGCCGCACACGCCGCGCGCGCGTTGCTCGAGTCGGCGTGTGCGCCGCTCACGGTGATCAAATTCAATCGAATGCTTTCGGTAATGGCACTCACGAGCACATCGCCCGGGCCAAATTTCGTGGTCTCGAGATTTGTCCATCCATTTTTCCCTTCATTTACCGCCGAGGCGGTGATAATGTCGAGATACACCGGAGATGCGCATAGCGTGTCTAAGAATTCACGAAACAACGCCGTGTGCACAGAGTTACCTTCACCAAGCGATGCAATATGCATCGCCGCGAGCGTCGTCGCGAGCGGCGCCAACGGCCCGGCGCGACCGGCGGAGCTTTTTGATTTGTTGCTCGCCGCTGCCGAGGGGGCGGATATCCCAGTCACCGCCTTCTTCATTCCAGGTATAGTAAACATCATCGCCAAAAACGCAGCCAATCCGCAATTCAAGTTTCGCGCTTGTTCGAGTTCTGCAAATGACGGCGTCGACCGCTCGCCACGCGTCTTTACTTCATTTGACAACGTGTCTACGACGTGTCGTAGCGGTGCCTCATCGAATTCCATGGAAACGCTATCGCTCGGCGATTGTGCGCGCTCCAATGCTAGGGCGCGGAAAATTACGCCTAGAAAAAACCACGACATGGATAACGCTTCTTCGTATGGAACATAAGATTCGCGCGTTGATCTCGCCAGCACTGCGGAATAGCGCGTGGCGAGAATTGTGTGCACGGGAACTGCCGCATGAGAAGACGTTGCAATCGTCTGTAAAGTGTTCAAGTGCGTGCTAGATGATTTCTCCAGCGCTCCAAATGCCAAGGTAACATACGCCTCGAGCGGCGGGCTATGACTCATCGCGCCGTGGCTTTCTGGCTTTGGCCCAGGATCGACGCGCTGAATGGCGGCGACGACGCGGACGATGGTGTGAAATGCTAATGTAGCAATGTCATGCGTTTCATCTACTCGCTCATTCTTGGACATGATTGACATCATCGATGATGGTCTATTGATGTTAACGTTCAACGCGTTGACGTTGCTCAAATCAACGCTACCACCGAAATCGTCGCTTAATCCCGCAGACGCCAACGACACGGCGTCGTCGTCGATCGACATTCGACTAAGGCGCGAGCTTTGCTCATCTCTTTGATCTGCGTCGTTTTCGGTTTCAGAGACGCGAAGGGTGAGGCTGAAGAGCAAATTCAAAATCGCAGGCAAGTGCTGGAGCAACGCGCGCTCGCTCGCGAGCGACAGCTCGCTCACCGCGATGCGCAGCTTATCCTCGGATTCAGGCGTCTGCGCCGCGCACCACGCCGCCGACGCCGCAAATAACGCGCCGATGTGCACGTCACCCGTATGCATCGTCGACGCCAATCGAAGACGAACGTGCACGCACTCCTTACGCTCCTCCCAATACGGCATGTGCGTGCGCACATTCGACTGCAAGTACTTTGGCAACAATTCGCGCACTGCAACGAGGCTGATATCTGAACCCGTCGGCGTCATCGCGCTCGCAATGTTCCCCGCCAACGTCTCCGCATGTGTGCACAAATTAATCACCGAGTGCCCGAGTAATTCCTCTTCGCCCGGACCAGAACCAAACAGCCCAGTCGACGCGCTCTGCGCACCAAAGATGCTCAGCACTAAATGATGCGATGGATTCAACCGCACCGGAAGCTTCACGCGCGCCTCGTGGTAAAACGCGCCTCCTTTTGACCGTAGTCGACTCAACGTCGTCCAACTCTCGCGACACATCCCATGGCCACAAGGCGATGGGAACGCTAATAATCCCTGTCCATCAATGTCTAAATCGTCATCACGCAGACGCAAGCGCACGCGAAGATCTTGTCGTTTACCAATGTCGACGACATTGACGTAAACGTACAAGTCGCGCGCCAATCCGTCGTCCACGGCGCCGCCCCACGCGGATTCCCAATCGAGTTCGCCGTTGGACGTGCGCGGACAAAATGACGTCAAGTCGCGCACGTGGACGAGACCGTCAGGAAAGGTAAATCCATTCGCCTCGGCGGTGTTCGGCGCGGGAATGCGCAACGGATTCAGCACGCACAACATTTTGCACCGAATGGGTTTGTGCGACTTTAACGTGTGACCACTCGCGCCAAAAGACATCGCCGCGTCGATGAGCGAGTGCTCTGTGTACGCCTCCTTCACGCGATACATCTCCTCGCACTTAATTTCGCTCAACAACGAAGACAAATCTGGTGAGGCGCCCGCACGCGAATCGAAAATTGGTAACACGGCCCATGCGAGCGCAACTCGACGCTTGCCGACGTTTGGATGGACAATCTCATCCGAGCGCTGCTCGTCCGCCGATGAATGCATCGACGACGTCGACGGTCTCGATGCGTGGGCGCGCTGGTTTTTCGCATCTTCGTGTTGTCGCAAAGCCTCCATGCCGAGCACGCGCTGTCGTTCCTTTTCGGCGTGCACTTTTGCTTTGCGAACATCTTTGTACGTGTACACTTTGTCCTCGATGCCGCCTTCGTCGGCGGCGAGATGCGTAAGGTGCACGACCAAGCGGATATTCGACGACATCGCATCGCCTGGTATGGTAAATGCCGCTATAGCGCTTTGCTTGGCGTTTGGCCAAGAAAAGTAAAAGTTTTCGCTCAATTTCACGCGACTTTGCAAATCGTACAACGCCATGCACCCTTCAACGGTTTCCAGCGCGCCGACTTCAAATTGCACGTTGACGAGCTCCAACGTAAATCGCATCGTAGACGCCTCTCGCACCGCCGCACTGACGCTCACCGCGGGCAGGCGCCCACTATCGCGCGACGGCGTGGCGCTGCTCGGGGTTTTCGGCATCGCAAGCGATCCCGGAAGGGGTTTCGTCTCGCGCACGCCCGGATCAAAGAGTTGCATCAACGAACCGTCGTCGCAAAACGACGCCGAGGACGACGCCGTCGCCGTCGCCGACCTCATCGTCACGCCTCGGGACGCGTCCACTGCGATGACGGTGTCGCCGTCACCACTCGATGACGACGACGCGGCATCATCATCCATACCCTCTCTCCGCGCATCGACGATGTCATTGTCTTCTACGTACGCGACGGGCGCAACCGTCGCGTCGCGCGCGTCCTCGTACCGCTCCTCCTCGCGCTCAACCTCACCCACCGCGCGCGCCCAACCATCAAGCGCACCGCGTTCAAGCGCTAGCCACCGCCCGCGTTTTGACGCCACTAACGCCTCGACGTGCGGCGCATCGATCTCGCGCGCATCAATCGCCGGAGCCCGACATCCGCGCGCCGCCGACGCCGACGTCGTCCCGCTCGCCTCGGGACGACAACACCCCGCGCCACCATCCACACCCGCAGACGACACCGACGACGACGACAACGACAACGACGCACCCACCGCCGGCGTCGCAATCGTCCCACCGCGTTTCACCGCGCGCCACGACATATATATATATATATATATTCCTCGCGCGAATCGAATGTCAATCCACTCAACTTCAAGTAATCTTTCGCCGTTCTCTCGCTCGGTCTCGGCGTCCAAACACCACGCCCACCGCTCACGCGAGCACGCCACCACTAAAATACACACACCTCACCTCACGCGCACCAGCGTCGCACACTCACGTCGTCGTCGTCGTCACAATCACAATCACCAA